>MDTF01004771.1_pt1 | contig 33099 bp, 30 predicted proteins | sample 811191 | NCBI WGS metagenome assembly MDTF01 (sample SAMN05326649, study PRJNA326480) | marine metagenome | isolation source: seawater | place: Southern Ocean | collected 2011 | reverse complement strand
TGAAATACCTATTGCAGTAGTAATACTGTCTTGGATGGGCGCTGTTGATCCGAACAAACTAGCCAAAAAACGACCTTATGTATTTGTACTCTGCTTTATACTTGGCATGTTGCTAACACCCCCAGATATTATTTCCCAAACCTTGCTGGCTATACCCATGTGGCTACTATTTGAGATCGGTATACTCTTCGGCCGAATGGTTAGCTCAAAAAAAGACGCGTCGTAGATTATTAGTCAAACAATCCAGCCCTGATTGCGGTGTAATGTGTCTCTCGAGCTAAACGCGATATCAGCGCATCGGGCACGTAAAATTCAAAAGCATGAAACCCGCCATTGAATATTTCTAGCTGAGAGGACACCCCTGCTGCATTAAGCCGTTCAGAGTAATCTCGATTCTCATCAACAAATAGGTCAACCGAACCGACACCGATATAAGCAGAAGGTAATCCATGTAGGTCACTAGCATGGCTTGGTGCGGCGTATTTGGACGCGGGATAAGCTTCTTTTCCTGAAGCATCATCTCTGCCTAGATAATGCATCCAACCCTGTAGATTAGAATTGCGATTCCAAATACGCTTGTCGGTGATTGAAAAGCTAGAATCAGAGGTGTTCGTGTTGTCGATCATGGGACATAACAGTGCTTGAAAAATCACCGGCACCTCAGCCCTATCTCTGACCATTAAGGCCAATGCCGCGGCTAAGCCACCACCGGCACTAATACCACCGACTCCGATACGAGAAGGGACTACCGACAATAGCTTAGTGTTGTTGGCCACCCACAACAAAGCGGCATAACAATCATCTAAGGGGGCGGGGAATGGATATTCTGGCGCTAAGCGATAGTCTACGGAAACCACGACACAGCCTATAGCATCGGTCATTCGTCTGACCGAATAATCATCTCCCTCCATACTCCCAAAACAAAACCCACCGCCATGAATCCATAATAATACTGGAAGGTCCTCGGATTGATTGTCGGGACGGTAAACTCTTACAGGGATAGCTTCTGCATCAATCTGCGGAATTTTATAATCGATACTTGTTACATTTAACACGGGCGGCAATAGAGCCACAATAGCCTTCGATCGCTTTAATAAGAGCTCTCGAGTCAGAGCTAAATTCGCCCAAATATCTATCTCAGGAATGGCCTCTAAGGCAGCAGCCAGTTCTCGGTCTAGTAAATCTACATTCATAATTATCCCAAGGGTTGTCTCAATTGTGTGTCGTTAATTGAGGCGGTCATAATGCCGCATCGAAATTAACTGTTAAAGGTAACTTCACCGCCAATATAAAGCCACCGTCCGCCTATTAAACTAAAGATCGACCTTTCATGCATGACAGAATTCACACTGTTAACCTGAGAGGTCGCCTTAAATTCTACCCAACCATCGGCACCCTTAGATCCAGATCCAATAATTTCAAGCGATAGCCACTGTTGAGTGCGTTTTGACAGTTCAGTAGCGGTCATGCCTGAGGCCATAGGTGGAAACCACGTCTTGAGCAGATACTCGCCATAGCCCCCCAAAGCATAAGCGCTATAGCGCGATCGCATGAGTTCCTCAGGGGTCGAAGCAATTGCTGTACCTTTTAAGTACGGCTCACAGCATTGCAAGAAAGGCATTTTTTTGCCGCAGAGGCACTGATTATTCATTTAGGTAGTTTGACCGATCATATTTGGTTTAAAATGATACCCTAAATTATTATTTAAGAGTCATAAGATGCCCAGTTTAGATATTGTTTCAGAAGTCGACAACGCTGAAGTCCTCAATGCGACTCAAAATGCGGCGAGAGAGTTAACCACTCGGTTTGATTTTCGTGGGGTTGATGCAAGTATTACCTTCGCTAATGAAATCGTCACATTAAAGGCCGAAGCGGACTTTCAATGCCAACAACTACTAGATATTTTTGCAGCTCAGTTGGTTAAGCGCAAAATTGACCCCACTGTTATCGAGTATGACGACGAGGCATTTCATAGCGGTAAAACGTTTTCACTTAACGTAACCTTTAAACAGGGTATCGCCGCAGACGTCGCGAAGAAAATCGTCAAGCTGATCAAAGAAAAGAAGCTTAAGGTCCAAGCCCAGATTCAAGGCGATGAAGTGAGAGTCACAGGTAAGAAACGGGACGACTTGCAAGCGGTGATGGCGACCGTACGGGAAGCCGAACTAGGCCAGCCATTTCAGTTCAAAAACTTTCGCGACTAACCACCAAGCTAATTATCACTCGCTCGCAATGAACTTCATGGAGATGCTATTAACGCAGTGGCGGATATTTTTATCGGTATAACCTTCCCCTGTAAATACATGCCCAAGGTGTCCGTCACAGTTGGTGCAGAGTATCTCGATACGACGACCATCAGCGTCAGTTTCATGCCTTACTGATCCGACAATTTCGTCATCAAAGCTAGGCCAGCCACAGTGAGACGGAAACTTGTGCTCAGACCGATAAAGTGGCGCATCGCACTGCTTACAAACGTACAGTCCACCTTCAAAAAAGTCAGTATACTCGCCCACAAACGGACGCTCTGTCCCTTTCTGCTGAATTACATACTTTTCTTCTGGCGTTAAATCATTACGTGTATTTTTCATATTCAATTCCTAGCTAATTTTTTATTATTGTCCTTCACAGCATGCCAGAGTTTCACTAGCCCATGTTCTAAATCTACAAGAGCATCAAGAGTATGCCTATCCGTTCTGGCGGCACAATAATTAGCTCCAAATACCCTAAGGTGATCTATCAGAGGATGGCCAAGATCAGCATATTCCCAGTCAATAAAATAGATACCACCGTCATTGTAAAGAATGTTTTCTAACAATAAATCATGGTGGCTTATAACAGGACTCCATTCCGCCTGGTCTACCCTCCTAGCCACTGATTCTAAGGCCTTTAGATCTGGAAAGTGAGCTAGCTGATCGCTATAAAACCGGCTATACCGCAAATAATTTCTTCTCGGCATATCGGCTAATGTTAACGAATGAATTCGCTTAAAGCAGTCTTCCAACTGAGCTTGAATAGAGGGCTTAGTTATATCACTCGAGGTTAAATAACGCCCCTCAATAAACTCTGTTACCTGAGTATCGGCATCGGCATATAGAAGCCGAGGAACACAGCCCGTTGACTGCAGAGTCTTCAACAAAAGAGTTTCTCTGTCTCGATCAATAGCAAAAGAAACAGAATCTAACGAGTTAACCCTCACAACGGCCTTAAAATCACCGTTGCCAACCATAAAAGACTGGTTAGTCAATCCGCCGGTTAGCTGCTCAATCACCTCAGGTTGCTTTACAGGCGTATCTTGCCCAGTCTTTCCCCACTCAGGCCAAAGCCCTATGGTTTTATGTAGTAACTGTTCTGTTCTGGGCGACATATTTTTTCTTCCAAGCATAATAACCTATTGTAGCTAAGACTAAATACAGCACAAACATTGCTGCAGTTTGGTCTAGGCCTCGGTCGAGGTATAAATAGATCGATACGCTATTAATGACAATCCAGTACAACCAATTTTCTAATACCTTCCGCGCGACCATCACCGTTGTAAGGATACTGCCCCAAGTAGTAAAGGAGTCTAAATAAGGCAATTTGGCATCTGTGCTTACCGTTAAAAAGTAACCTGACACGAGGGCTGCAAGGATTATTCCAATAACAGCAAACCCATGTTGTGTTGTTGTCCAGCGAACAATGTCTAAACCTTCGCCATGCACACCCCCATGCTGCCACTGCTGCCAACCATAAATGGCCATGCCCATATAATAGACATTAAGTGCTGATTCCATATATAGACTAACATCACCAAAAATCCATACATAGAGCGCAGTACTAAGAAAAGCACAGTACCAGCATAGGCTATTTTCACGCATCGCGAGTACAAGATAAGCGATGCCCAGTGCAACGGCTAGCGTCTCTAAGTTGACCCAATCAAACCCCATTACAGCGCCTCATAGCCAGGAATGATTTTTGCCACATAAACCGCCATGTTATATTCCCGGTAACAGGCGGCAATAGTGTCCTGAACCGCTTTCATAGCATGCTCATAGTCGCCCTGCACGACTGTGCTAGTAGGAAAAGTCGTGATTTTAAGATCATTAAAATGATTTATTTTCTCAATGAACCCATCAATGGGCGGAATAAAATCCTCCCGGTTAGGGTACATGCTGATATCAATAGTCACTTGCATCTCATCATCCTTTGTAGGTCTTGCACAGCGTCAAAAAATCCTAAAAATCATACTTTCCGCTTACGCCAAAAGTACGAGGTTCACCCAACTGATAGTAGGCTTCAGTTTCATAAAACTTACGCGGGTCATTACCAAATCCACCAAAACCTCTAACAACAACCTCTTCATCAGTTAAATTCCGACCCCACAGTGAAACGGTCCAATGACTTAAGCTATAAGTGAGGTTTGCATTTAGTAATTCATAGGCCTTCGACTGCTCGTTATGACTAGAAGAGAGAAAAAATGTGTCTTTCCCTTCAAGGTCCACTGTCAAACGAAGGTTTTCGCTAACCTCCAAGGTACTACCAATAGCAAATTGATAACTCGGGGCATGAGCCTGCTGTCTTGTATCGAGAGTAATTGACAATGGCGTATCATATTTTGTCTCGAGCCAGCCCAGCGACCCAAATACAGACAGCATCTCAGAAGCTAGCCAGTTAAATTCAAGCTCTAATCCATAGTTACTGCCTTTAGCAGAATTTCCAAAGTAATCGGTAAAATCACTAGCATTACTGTCTTCACGCGATTGAACCAAAGATTGTTTAATCTGGATATCTTTGCGCTGTTGATAAAATGCAGAAATCTGTGTGTTCAGGCGGGATTCCAACCAAGTTCCTTTAAGACCTGCCTCAAAATTCCACATCACTTCAGTATCAAACTCGCGATCCTTTGCTGACAAAGACGAATTACTATTCACACCCCCCGCTTTGTATCCGCGAGAGACCAAACCATAAATCATGGCTTGATTGGAAATCTTGTACTGTAAAGCGGCCCGACCGCCCCACAAATTCTCATTAACTCTGTGAGTAACCGCATCACTATCGCTATAGCTTGCACGACGATTTTCTAGTCGGAGACCGGTGACCAAGGTTAAAAGAGCTGATAGCTCAGTATCTAACTGTCCATACATTGCTTTGTTACTGGTATTAAAACTACTCGTAAAGTCACTCTCCAGATAGGTGTATTGACGCAACAAGCGCTCGCCTTGATCACGACTATAAATACCCAGCACCCAATCTGCATTCTTACCTAAAATATCCACCGACTGCGTCGAGACTAGCTTAATGTCGACTGAAGCGTTATCTCGATCGCGAATATAGTTATCTTCTGAGTTGTATTCCCAGCCCTCACAATCTTGGCCGGCACAGATAGCAGGGAAAGCCCAGTCTTCATCATAACCGTACTCAAGGTCGCTATCGGCAAAGCTAATCAAGCTAACTAAATCAAATTGCTCGTTACCCTCCCAGGTATTTTGCAGAGCAAAAGCAGTTGATTTCTGGCGGTCGTGGCCAGGTTTATCTGATAGCGTATGCCGAGTATTATCCAATGAAAAACCGTCATAACCGTTATCTGCATCAACATGAAAAACCGTTAGTTTAAGGACTAAGTCATCACTCGCCTGCCAATCAAAAATAGACCTGAAACTAAGCTCATCAATATTATCGGTGTCATCTCTGTTTAGGAAATCATTGGTTATGTAACCATCACTAATATGACTTTGCGCCGCAACTCGATAATTTACAGCTCTACCTAAAGAACCACCCAATGCCCCCACCACTGTTTGAGAATCATGGTTTCCAACTGTTACTGAAAACCCTCCTTCGGTTTGCTCAGTGGGTTGATTGGACGCTAGGTTTATTAGACCCGCCAGAGCATTTGCCCCGTAAAGCGTTCCTTGAGGGCCACGTAATATTTCTACCTGGTTAATATCCATGGTCGTTGCCGCTCCGGCAATACCAGTGAAATCGATACCATCGACTAGCATGCCTACAGAGGGGTTAAGGGGTTCTATAAATTGACTACGCTCACCAATACCGCGTATTTGAATGAAACGGCCCCTTGATGCTCCACTGGAAAAATTTACATTGGGTGCTAAATTCAACAATTGCTCAAGATGCTGAGCTTGACGTTGAGCAATGGTCTCGCTATTAAATACAGTCGCGCTGACTGGCGTTTCTGTCAATGTTGCATCACGAAAGCCAGAAGTAACAATTACTTCTTCAATAACGCTATCAGCGGCAGACAAAGATGTCCCGCAGATCAAGGTAATTAGGGATAGGTTTTTAACCAAAGTACCAATATGGTTGGTTTCAGTTTTATCGAACATGGTGCGGTAGCAATACATAAGAGACCCAGTAACTATAGTTAAAGAGACCCGGAGTAAAAAGACGTAGTAAAGGCGGTAAAACGCATCCTATTCCTACGCCGGTATAATCCGGATCAGGTTCAAAGGGTACCTCTCAGGTTAACAAAGATTAACCGCCCCTTAGGAGTCTCCATAATAACATGATCAGTCATGGTAACCACACATGTATCTAGTTTAATATTGTCATTCAAAAGTCAGCGATACGTGTAAGTATGGATAGTAGGCAACCGGCTTCGGTTGCAATTAATGGACCTAACAGGACCACACAATGAAAAAAATATTGATTCTTCTCTTAACCCTTATAGCTATGCTCTTAATTAATGGCTGTGATTCCAGCAATTCAGGAAAGATGTCAAATACATCCGTAAAAATGGACTCCGTAGCCGTTATCCAATTACTTGACGATCTATTCATGGAAGAGCTGCAACAAAGCCCACAATCGCTGACCTATTTAGGCCTGCGCAATCGTTACGGGGAATGGGACGATATTTCAGATGACGCTAGAGACGCCAGCATGAAAATGACAGCTGAGCATTTGGCAAAAGTTAGCAAACTTGATTTAACCAATCTTGATGATGCCACCACACTAAGCGTAAAGATGTTTATCCAGCAGGCGACCCTTCAGATAGAAGGAGACAGATGGCGATACCACAGTTATCCGGTCAATCAAATGCGGGGTGCCCACAGCATGATCCCTTCGTTTTTAATCAACCAACATCTCATCGCTAACGTCGAGGAGGCAAACGCCTATATTCAGAGAATCGTCAACTCATCGACTCTGTTAGACCAACTAATTACTAAGATTAGGATTCGCGACCGAAAGGGAATATTACCGCCTAAGTTCGTCTTTCCATTGGTCCTAAAGTCCATTGAAAATATTACGACTGGCACACCTTTCAACGAAGGCGCTGACAGCACAATACTGGCTGACTTTAAATCAAAGGTCGCAATGCTAGATATCGCTGAATCAGAAAAAGATAAACTAGTTACTACCGCAAAGGCTGCGCTGGAAGATTATCTTGCGCCTGGCTACAAAAAGCTCCATAAATATCTGACCAATTTACAGGACAGTGCAACTAATGATCATGGCGTTTGGAAGTTTCCTGAAGGAGTTGATTTTTATAATTTTGCCCTAAAACGCACTACAACTACTGATTTAACGGCGGTTGAAATCCATCAATTGGGCCTTGGAGAAGTTGCACGTATTCAATCTGAAATGCGACGAATAATGCAGCGGGTTAAATTTGATGGTGACCTACAGGCCTTCTTTAGCTTTATGCGCACAGAACCTCAATTTTACTATCCAGATACACCTGCAGGTAAGCAAGCTTACCTAGATAAGGCCACTTTACTTATCGACACAATGAAATTACGGTTGGATGAGTTATTTATCACAAAGCCAAAAGCTGATTTAGTGGTGAAAGCAGTGGAACCATTCCGTGAAGCCTCGGCTGGCCAAGCTTTCTATCAAAGTCCCGCGCCGGATGGCAGTCGTCCTGGAACATATTTTGCCAACCTTTATCGGATGAGTGATATGTCCAAATACAACATGGAAGCGCTAGCCTATCATGAGGGCATCCCTGGTCATCACATGCAGATATCTATTGCCCAGGAACTTGAGAATATGCCTAAGTTTAGACTCTTCGGAGGCTACACTGTATTTAGCGAGGGTTGGGGGCTCTACTCTGAATCTGTACCCAAAGAGATTGGCTTATATGCGGATCCATACTCAGATTTTGGTCGGCTATCAGGAGAGCTCTACCGTGCCTGTCGGCTGGTAGTTGATACTGGTCTCCACGCAAAACGCTGGACTCGAGAAGAGGCCCTTGAGTACATGAACAATAACGTTCCACATTCCAGCAGCTATAACGTACGTCAAATAGAACGGTATATAGTTATGCCATCTCAGGCGACAGCATATAAGATCGGAATGCTAAAAATTCAGGACTTACGCCGAATAGCTAAGCAAGCACTAGGCAATAAATTTGATATTCGCCAGTTCCATGATGTGGTACTTAGAGATGGGTCAGTTCCTCTCCCTATCCTTGAAGAGAACGTGAATAACTGGATTACTAGGTCAACCTTATAAAGAGAATTAACATGATAAAATTACTAACTTTTATAGTACTTGGGCTCCTGTCATTAAATGTATCTGCAAGCCCCGCTGAAGAGCAAAAACTAGCTACCTTGTTTGATGATATTTGGCATCAAACAATGCTTAGCAACCCAACCTACGCAACCTATGTTGGGTATCCAGGGCAAAATGCGCTATGGCCTAATCCCTCTATATCGGCATCTGCTGAAAATGCGGCTCAGCGTAAAAAGTTCTTAACCAATCTGCGGTCTATTGATACGGAGAAACTTGACCCGGATCGCTATCTAGAGTGGATGCTAGTTGAGAAAAGCCTCGCCGACGAGGTGGCGGGACATGCCTACCCAGAGCACTTTATCTTGCTTCATCAGCGCACAGGTGTGCAACAAGACATTGCCGACACGCTTTCCATGATGCCAAAATTCAACCTTCAGGATTTTACAGATCGTCTGGCTAGGCTAAAAAATGCTGCAAGTTATATTCGGAGCACTATAGAGGTACTGCGTGAAGGGCTGGCCAAGGGCATTACACCACCTAAAATTACTCTACGCGATGTGCCTGAACAAATCCGTAACACAATCCCCGTAGACATAGATAAAAGCCCCTTATTTAGTAGCTTCAACAGCTTCCCTGACAGTATTAGTCAGGCCAAACAAGAAAAGATAAAAGCCAGTGCTCGACAAATCATTAAACAGCAGGTTTATCCAGCATTTGAGAGCCTTCTTCAATTTCTTGAAGACGACTACATACCCAATGCCAAAATGTCAATTGCTCTCATTGATATGCCAAATGGCGCTGAGTGGTATCGCCATCGCGTAAAAAGCTTTACCACCTCTAATCTTACGCCAAAGCAAATACACCAACTTGGGCTCTCTGAGGTTAAACGTATACGTAAAGAGATGGATAAGGTGATTGCGGCGTCAGGCTTTGATGGCACCTTTGAAGAATTTACCCATTTTCTTCGCACTGATCCACAGTTTTATATGACATCGGCAGACGATCTTATGATTGGCTATAGAGACATAGCCAAACGCGCTGACCCTGAATTAGCCAAATTATTTGGCAAACTCCCCCGAATGCCCTATGGCGTGATCGCTATTCCTGACTATGCGGCCAAATCGCAAACTACTGCATACTACTGGGGAGGCTCTACAAAGGATGGTAGGCCTGGCTATTTTTATGCCAACACCTATGCTCTTAATACGCGTCCGATCTGGGAAATGGAGGCTTTAACCCTGCACGAGGCCATGCCTGGACACCACCTGCAGATATCTCTTGCAAAGGAACTACCGGAAACTCACCCACTACTACAAAATCTTAGTTATACCGGTTTTGTTGAAGGCTGGGGACTCTATGCTGAGAGCCTAGGCGTAGAAATGGGTTTTTATAAAGATCCCTACAGTAAATTTGGCCAATTAACCTATGAGATGTGGCGTGCCGTGCGCCTAGTAGTTGATACCGGCATGCACATATTTGAGTGGGATCGCCAAAAGGCGATCGACTATTTCGTTAGTAACACTCCCAAAAGCCAACATGATATAGAGGTAGAAATAGACCGCTATATCTCTTGGCCGGGCCAAGCATTAGCCTACAAAATCGGCGAATTGAAATTTAAAGAACTGCGTGCACGTGCAACGAAAAAGCTCGGAGTGAAATTTGACCTCCGCGCGTTTCATGATCAATTGCATGTGAAAGGTGCCCTACCCATGGATGTTCTTGATAAACGTATGGACCAGTGGATCGAGGCGCAGCTGTAAGTGATTTAAACAGTGCAGGCAAGAATTCGGCTGATCTCGCAAAGGGATCGGCCAGATTGTTCTCGCAATGACTCAAAAATCGCCTCTACTTGCTTTAAATCACGTTGTGAAGTGGGACTTATTTTTACCATAAAACCATGATTAACCAGCGCGGCACAGACATCCTTAGTCATCAAAAAAGTGTCTTTACCCATGCTTCTCAACATCATGGGCCCGCTATTGCCACCTAGCCTGCAGCCATTTTTCTTTAGCTCTAACCATAAACCAGTAATATTACTAATCGGCCAATCAGCAATAAAAGCACCGAAACTACCATGGCTACGCTGTTTGTCCAGAACGTAAACAGCGTTGTTTCTCACAGATACTATCTTGGTGAAGTTGCGCACAATACTTTTATCTTGAGCTAACTCTTCTAACCGCTCATCGCTAAAGTGAGCAACAGCCATGGGGTTAAAATTAGCGAAAGCACTTTCAAATCCAGGCCATTTATTGTCAATCACCCGCCACACGAATCCCGCTCGAAAGACACAACGGGTCATCATTGAAAGATAGCGGTCATCGGTTAACTCGGCCAGTGCCTTGGGCGTTTTAGGTGTCGGTAAGATCGACTCGAGCAACTCAACTGAACCGCGGTTTTTAACCGCTATGTCATAGATTGATTGAAATGATGTCATGGGTGTTATTTCCTAGAAGCGTTACCAACGGTGCTTGCCACTAACGTAGCAAGCCCACTTATTTGAATCTAAAGGATAAGAGCTAAAGTCATTCTTAGCCATCATGTGATATTTCAGCCTTGGGTAATCTGGAATATAAAGTTCGATGCAATGATAATCAATACAACCGCAAAAAGCTTATCTAGCGCCCAACTAATACGCTGAAAACGGATAATAGACTGAAAGTGTGAGAGTGTCACAGCGACCAACAGGTACCAAAACGCATCAACACCACTCGCAATCAATACGAGTATTAGTTTTTCCCATAAATCACTCTCCAATCGGACGAACTGGCTGAAAAGAGCCGTGAAAAATAAGAGAATCTTAGGATTTATGAGGGCAATAAGAAAACCATCACCAATCGCTTTAATACTAGACGATCTAGAGGCAACGGGCAGCCCGGTATCAATAACTGTCGGGGTCGAAAAGAGAATCTTAGCCGCCATAAGTAATAAAAAAAGACATCCTAACAGCTGGGTAATATCAAATATTTCCTGATTTCTCTGGATAACCACAGCTAACCCAAAGACTGTTATGAGCGCATAAACACCGACGCCAAGACCATGGCTAATGGCTGCATAACAGCCTGCAACCCTGCCGTGGGCAAGCGTATGGTTAACCACTACGGCTAGGCTAGGCCCCGGCGACATAGCGCCCAGCGCGCAGGCCAAGGTAACCGTGACCCAAAACCCATAATTGACTTCGTTAATCCATGACATGTCCATATTAGGTTTTATACAGGGATACCCAAATAAAACAAGTCATACTTTTGTTGTTAAAACCGATTCGCAGTCACGAGGGCATTTTAAACTTAGGTTAAGAACGCGAACTACATCACGGTTATTGAAACTCACAAGGACTATTGTTGCCCCCTTAGTCGACATTCTTAAAGACAGGCATTGGACTGAATTATCCAACAGGCAATTTAGGCCAATAGCAATCAGATAAAGGAAGGCAGCATGACAACCAATAAAGACCATGGCCATCAGGTAAAACCGGCCATCGAAACAGCCTTTGAATCAGGATACGATATTTTTCGTGAGTTTGTAGCAGAATTACCAGATGACGAATGGGTGAACTTAATCACCACGCTCGACGAGTACTCTATTTAAGGTTAGTGGACACCCTATCGAACAGCTGTGCTCGTTCGGTAATACTTAGCATAGCGATGCGTTTATATATTTCTTCTACCGTCTCTGCTGTTGGTGTTCGTGGCGACTTGGCACTTCCTGATTCATAAAGCGACTCAGGCGTGATACCGAAAAAATTAGCTATCCTGACGACTGAGTCTCTTCTTGGTTCGCGAGTCACTTCACTAAGAATACGGTTAATAGTAGGCTGTGGCACACCCGTCGCTCTCGATAGCGCACTTTGTGACAAGTTATTGTCTCTCATTAGTTTCGACAGTTGCTTGCTGATATCTAGCTTCACAATTTTCTCCTAAATAGCGCACTGACTCTTCCTTGCAAGTGCGGTTTGTTGGCATGTCATGAGACATCAAAAGATAGCTAAAATTTAATATCTAGTAAAAAACAGTCTGACTAAGTTAAATTTTAACCATACCGGCATTTCAATATGTAAACGAGTATAGGCTCTATTTATAGAGCTGATTACATTTGTATAGACTCAAAATGCATGAGGCACAATCTTTTCATTATAACTGTTTATTGCATTTTTATTAAAATATCAGGCCAATCAGTAATAACGCCATCTACACCAATATCTATTGCATATTGCATAGATATAATATCATTAAGGGTCCAAACATCAACCCGAATATTGCGCTTATGCATCACTTTTACTAAGTCTAGTCTAAGAATATCGATCCCGCCAGCTGAAAAAGGTATTTGGATAGAATATCCTTCAGATATGAATAGATGGCTAAGACTTAACCTTTCAAGTAAGACTAATTTTTCTATTTCACTTTTCCCTAAAGATGTCGGGACCTCAGGACACACTCCCCTAAAATGCTTAAGCATAAGTGTATGAAAAGATCCCACCATGACCTGATTTTGTATTTTATACTGCCGAATGAGTCCACACAGATTATCTGCTGCAGAAACATCTTGCGGCTTTAATTCAATTAGATAACGTTGGTTAGGTAGTTCTGAAAAAAGAGCTCCTAAAGTTGGAACCTTAATAAGCTTTTCGTACTTTGTATTAGGATAATCTATTTCATGAAATCCAGCATCGTAGGCCTGTATTTCAGACAAACTCATAGCTGATATCTGACCGGAGCCATTGGTGGTAGTATCAATAGAAGCATCATGCCTCACTACTAGGACATCATCTGCGGTTAAATGGACGTCCACCTCTATAATATCTGAGCCAATATTGACAGCATTTATGGCCGCCTCGATGGTATTGCCAGGCACCAATCCCCTGCCGCCTCTATGAGCGATAACCGAGAACCCCGAATCACTATAAAAAGGGATGTCATCCATGGGTGCTGGTTCTGGGAATAACCAGAGTGCGCCATAAAAACAGGCTAAAACCAGTATCAAATTAAAAAACAACTTCATCCTTTAGCCTCTCCTCCGCTCAACATCGAGTTGCAATAGCTCTATCTGATATTTTGAGAACCTAATAAAGCAGAGTGATTAATGCGGCTTCAATTATCCCAAAAATAAACGCCCTCAGTCGACATGACGATTAGCTATTAACTCCTCCACCACAGACGGGTCCGCGAGCGTTGACGTATCTCCAAGATTTTCCAGCTCATTTGCAGCCACCTTTCTCAAGATACGACGCATGATTTTTCCCGATCTCGTTTTCGGCAGCCCCGGCGCCCATTGGATAATATCGGGTTTCGCAATGGGGCCAATCTCTTTAACACAGAGTGCCACTAGTTCTTTTTTTAACTCATCATCCGGCTTAATATTGGACATTGGTGTTACGTAACAATAGATGCCCTCTCCCTTGATATTATGGGGATATCCGACCACCGCGGCCTCTGCTATAGACTCGTGGAGTACTAGCGCACTTTCAACTTCGGCAGTACCCATGCGATGTCCAGATACATTTAATACGTCATCAACACGGCCTGTGATCCAGTAATAGCCGTCAGCGTCTCTGCGTGCGCCATCACCGGTAAAGTAATACCCTGGATAGGCACTAAAATAGGTCTCAATACAGCGCTTATGGTCCCCATAAACAGAGCGAATTTGACTGGGCCATGACGATTTAATCATAAGTAAACCCTCGCCTTCGCCCTGAATTTGATTTCCTTCCGTATCCAATAATATAGGCTCAACACCAAAGAATGGCTGCGTGGCAGAGCCGGGCTTCAAGTCAGTAGCCCCCGGTAATGGCGTTAGCATATGAGCCCCAGTTTCGGTCTGCCACCAAGTATCGACAATAGGACAGCGCGACTCGCCAATGGTCTGGTAATACCACTCCCAAGCTTCCGGGTTAATCGGCTCGCCCACAGTGCCCAGTAATTTAAGTGATTTTCGCGAGGTCTTGTTCACAAAATCATTACCCTCAGCCATCAGGGCTCGAATAGCAGTTGGTGCCGTGTAAAACTGATTGACCTGATGTTTGTCAATAATCTGCCAAAATCTTGATGCATCTGGGTAGGTTGGCACACCCTCAAACATTAGCGAGATACCACCATTACAAAGTGGCCCATAAACAATATAACTATGCCCAGTAACCCAACCGACATCTGCTGTGCACCAATACACATCGCCCTCTTTGTAATCGAAGGTGTACTTATGACTCATAGCGGTCATTAACAAGTATCCGCCGGTAGTGTGCATTACGCCTTTAGGCTTGCCGGTAGAGCCAGAGGTGTAAAGTACGAAAAGAGGATCTTCAGCATCCATTATTTCTGGCGGGCATTGAAAAGACACCTCGTCTATCGCTTGGTGATACCAAATATCTTTACTTTCGGTCCAGTCAATCTTGCCTTTGGTTCGTTCTACTACCAGACAGGTATGCACATCAGGGCAGCCTTGCAATGCTATATCAGCATTAGCCTTTAAAGGAACAGTTTTGCCTCCCCTATACCCCTCGTCGGCGGTAATAATGACTTGGCAGTCTGAGTCAAGAATTCGATCTTTTAGCGCCTCGGGTGAGAACCCACCAAAGACCACTGAGTGCACTGCTCCAATTCTCGCACAAGCCAGCATTGCATAAGCCGCCTCAGGAATCATCGGCATGTAGATACACACACGATCACCCTTTTTTACCCCTCTTTGGCGTAAAACATTACCCAAACGAGATACGTTGTTATGCAGCTCCTTATAGGTTATTTTTTTATCTTCTGTAGGCTCATCACCTTCCCAAATAAGTGCAGTTTGATCTGAACGTTCAGCAAGGTGTCGATCAATACAGTTTACTGAGACATTTAATTTACCACCCTGAAACCAAGCAGCCTCACCCTTAGCAAAGTCATAATCACACACTGTATGCCACGGCGACTCCCAACTCAGAAATTTAACCGCTTGTTTGGCCCAAAACTTCTCTGAATCGTCGATAGATTCACGATACATCTCTTGGTAAGTTTCTTTATTGATCCACGCTGTTTTAGCCCAGCTTTCAGAAACAGGATACAACTGAACGTCAGACATATGATGGCACCTTGTTATTTGAGTGTAGAGGCGTTGAGGGTATAAATTTATGATGTATCCGTATACGTTTTTAAGTCAATATTCAAAAATAATGAACATATTTAAGTCTAATAATACCTCATTCAAAAAGATTAATGATTGCGCTAGGCAAATAATTTTTCAAACAGAACCCTCCAACAAAGTTCAATCAATTATCTTTCTTTAACCTTGTTGGTAAGAGACTATTCTTAATTTTTTCAAGATGAGGAAGGAAATCAGGTCCGCGGCGCAAGGTAAATCCTGTGGCCAAAACATCGAGAATAACCAAGTGCACGATGCGTGAAGTCATGGGCATATACTCATCGGTATTTTCTGGGACGTCGACATCAAGGCTAATACTACTGATTGCAGCCAACGGCGAACCTGGCGACGTAAGGGCTATAATAGTTGCGCCGTTCTCTCGCGCAATCTGCACCACGTCAATAATCTCTTTTGTGCGTCCAGTATGGGATATAACGAAGAACACATCGCCGGTGGTACCGGTCGAAGCGAGCATTCGCATCATAAGCACGTCATCATGATAGGAGACCGGCAAGTTAAATCGGAAAAATTTATTCTCAGCATCTCTAGCAACTGAGCCTGATGTGCCCAAACCGAAAAAATAAATTCTTTTTGCCTGAATAAGCTTATCTACGACACTATTGACTACCGTATGACTAATTTTATCGCGAACCAAGGCTAAATCATTAATGGTGCTATCAAAAATCTTTGGTGTGTAACTCGTCACATCGTCATCAGGGTTCACATTACGATTAACAAAGCGAATGCCGCTGACCAATGATTTCGCTAACTTGAGTTTAAAATCAGGGAAGCCTGTTGCGTTAAATCGCTTACAAAATCGATTAACGCTTGGCTCGCTCACGCTCGCTTTTTTGGCGAGGGTGGCAATACTAGAACTAGTTGCGGCGTCAGGATCGGCAAGAATAACCTGAGCGACCTTGGTTTCTGATTTATTTAAACCGGGCAAGGCATCGGTGATTATATTAATAAGATTCTGACTGTGCATTAAAAACATCCTATTTTACTGCGTAAACTTACGTAACTAACACTTAGTTTAGTTAGTTTTTAACTAAAAATCTGTAAAAAAGCAAAATAGTGTAATAAATCTCCACAACTCCAGCTCTAAAACATCACAAATCCTTTGTTATTAGTAATAATACCAACATATTATGCTATTTCATTGCCTAAAAGGGTCTTTTTGTGTATTATTTACGTTATTTTCTTACATAATATAAGTGAAACTCATGTATAAAATCGCTATTAATGGCTTTGGCCGCATTGGACGCAATATTGTCAGGGCACTCTACGAGCGCCCTGACCTTCAAAATAAAATTAAAATCGTTGCCATCAATGATTTAGGCGACGTTAACATCAGCGCTCACCTTTTAGCATTTGATACTGTGCATGGCCGCTTTAACCAAAAGGTCGAAGTAGACGAAAACTCCCTTTCGATTAATGACGATAAAATTCAGTGGTTCTCCGAGCGCAATCCAGCCAATCTCCCTTGGGGCGATTTAGGTGTCGATCTAGTCTGCGAATGCACCGGTGTATTTACTAGTCGCGACAAAGCCGCGCTGCATATTGCTGGGGGGGCTAAAAAAGTATTAATCTCGGCACCGGGATCCAACGTTGATGCCACCATTGTTTATGGTATTAATCATAATATTTTGACTGCTGAACACCAAATCATTTCCAACGCCTCATGCACGACTAACTGCCTTGCTCCATTGGTTAAACCTCTGCATGAGTCATTGGATATTGTGTCTGGCTATATGACGACGGTCCACGCCTATACCAACGACCAGCAACTGAGTGATGTCTATCACTCAGATGTCTATCGCGCACGATCAGCAACCCAGTCAATGATTCCTACCAAAACCGGGGCTGCCGCTGCTATCGCCGATGTTATGCCAGAGCTTGCAGGCAAACTCGATGGCCTAGCAGTGCGCGTGCCCACCATTAACGTCTCGTTGGTAGATTTAACGTTTAATGCTGGGCGTGACACGTCGGTCGAAGAGGTAAATCAAATTCTTAAGCAGGCGGCAGAAGGAGAACTTAGTGAAGTACTAAGTTACTGTGACAAACCGTTAGTTTCAGTCGATTACAACCACATACCTTACTCAAGTAACTTTGACTCCCTGCAAACTCGCGTCAATGGCTCTTTAGTCAAAGTAATGGCCTGGTACGACAACGAATGGGGATTCTCCAATCGAATGCTCGACAACAGTGTCGCTTTATTATCCGCTAAAAGAGTAATCGAGAGTGTTGAACTTATCGAACCTCACTCTCAAATACTCGGCAATAGCGCCTCTTTATTATCAATGAATGAAGATCGGTTTATTTAGCCCAAAATATTGAGAGCGGAGCGACCTGCTGATTTAAAATCGCCCGAATAGGTAATTCAGTAATATCATCCCCCGCCTGAGCAGCCTGCAAGACATCCTGCTTTCCGGCACCACTGATATGAATAATAATCTGCTGACTGTTCAGTAAGCAGGGTAATGTCAAACTCATCCGCTGATGAGGCGCTGCTGGCGGCGTTACTGCAATCGCAGTGCGGCCTGAATTCATATCCAAACCCAACGCCAAGGTCTCAGCACCAGGGAATAATGACGCAGTGTGGCCGTCGTCACCCATGCCTAGTATCACTAGAGTAAACTGCCCAATCGGTTCAATAGCACTCTCAGTCTGGATTTCACCCTTTACCGCGTCCATCGCTGGATTTTTCAAAGGTATGAATTCTGCCGTGTGAGCCTCATTGATTAACAGGTTTTCACGGACTAACTTTTCATTACTGTCGCTGTGGTCAGCGTCAACCCACCGCTCATCCGCAAGCGTCACAACGACCTTAGACCAATCGAGAACCTGTTGCGAGAGTAGATGAAAGAAGGCGACTGGCGTTCTTCCTCCAGATACAGCTAAAGATGCAGTCCCGCTCTCTTTGATCGCAGTGATTAAAAGTTCAGTCACCTTATTGACCAAAGCTGCATCTAGGGCCGAGGAATTTTCAAACTGTATTAGTGTCATATTAGGCCTGGTACCAACTTCGATCATCATTCTCTATGAGAATCTCAGCCTTGGACGGCCCCCAAGAGCCGGCACTATAACTTTTTGTTCCAATTTTTTTATCCTTCCAAGTCGCCAGTAATCGATCACACCAACGCCAAGAAGCTTCAATTTCGTCTTTACTAACAAACAACCACTGATCACCCTTGATAACTTCAAGAAATAAGCGCTCATAAGCATCGGCTATTCTTGACTCACCAGAAGAATCAAAAAAGTCTAGATTAAGGGTTCGCTTTTCCGTGCTCAGCCGCTCTTTTAGACTTTGTTTTTTAGACACCATCTCCAACTGAATACCTTCATTAGGCTGAAGACGAATCACTAATTTATTATTAGCTTCCCCTTCAGTTTCAGGAAATAATGAATGTGGATTATCCTTATATACAATCACAACTTGCGTGACCTTTTCTCTCATTCGCTTACCTGTGCGCAGATAAAAAGGTACGCCAGCCCATCGCCAATTGTCGACGTGTACTTTTAAGGCGACATAAGTCTCATTGTCACTATTATCGCTTTCACTACCGTCCTCTTCCATATAGCCCACTACCGGTGAGCCCTCAACCCAGCCTGCCGAATACTGGCCACGCACGGCATGATCAGTGACATTATCCTCACAAATAGGGCGTAAGGCCCTTAATAACTTCACCTTTTCAGCACGTATCTCGTCAGCTTGAAGTGCGCTAGGAGGCTCCATAGCGACCATACAAAGTAGCTGTAGAAGATGATTTTGCACCATGTCACGCAACTGACCTACCTTATCGTAATATGACCAACGGCCTTCTATGCCTACGGTTTCAGCCGCGGTGATTTGTACATGATCAATACAACTATTATCCCACTGGGAATTAATCATTCGATTGGCAAAGCGAAGTGCTAGTAAATTTTGCACTGTTTCCTTGCCGAGGTAATGATCAATCCGATATATATTACGCTCTGAAAAGTATTCGCCTACGGCGCCATTGACTTCTCCAGAGCTCTTTAGATCGTGTCCAATGGGTTTTTCCAACACAATGCGTGAGGTTTTATCAACACAGTTCGCATCATGTAAGTGCCTGGATATAGATCCAAACAAACTGGGTGGAGTCGCTAGGTAATAAATAATCGTACGCTTTTCAACAGTCCATTGCTTAAGAGCCGCAAATTCTTTCTTTTGAGAGAAATCGATTTTTATATAGCTGAGTCGTCGGCTAAACCCTTGCCAGACTTTTTCATCAAAATCTCCATCAACATTATCGCCCTTGAGTAGCTTGAGAGTATCTGCGATGAACTCAGCCGTATCTATAGCTTCGCGAGCAACGCCGGCAATACGCACGCTGTCGGCCAGTAACCCGGCTTTATGAAGCTGAAACAACGCTGGTAGCAATTTGCGTTTTGCTAAATCACCTCGAGCGCCAAAAACTACCAGATCAATATTACTGCTCATTTTATACCTCAGTATTTATTCATCAGCTAACATTACGCTGACAGATATTTCATCACCAGTCCAGCTCTATCCTGCCGCAAGCTTGACTGCCTCTTTGGCCAATTTTTCTATCTCACCCCAGCGCTTTTCTCGTATTAAATTGGCGGCGGCAATCCAAGATCCGCCAACACTAAGAATGTTATCTAAAGCTAGATAATCTGCAACATTATGCAAGCCAATACCACCGGTGGCGCAAAATCGAGCATCAGGAAAAGGTCCTGCAATGGACTTCAACATATTGACGCCACCAGATGCTTCGGCGGGAAAAAATTTAAAGTCGCTATACCCATAGTCTAATCCTCTCATCAGCTCGCTCACTGATGATACGCCAGGCAAGAGCGGTATAGAGCAACGCTCAGCAGCCGCAAGCAGACCTTCCGTGCTCCCAGGCGAAACCATGAACTGACATCCTATATCCTCAGATAACACAACCTGCTCAGCATTACAGACAGTACCAGAACCCACTATAGCGCCCGGAACCTGTTTAATAATTTCCTTCATACCTTCAATAGCAGCCTCGGTTCTTAGTGTGATTTCCAACACATTTAAACCGCCAGCCAGCAACGCCTCTGCGAGAGGCACAGCATCACTCACCCGGTCTAAAGTAATGACGGGAATGATGGGACTCCCAGATAATATATTTCGCACTAACAACTCCTTAAATTTGCTGTAGCTTTTTTGCCGCACCGAGAAGACCTAGATTGCTACGAACAACTAAATAGACGGGTATCGACTTCAAGTAGCTAACAAAACGACCTTTGTCCTCGAACTTGCTACGAAAACCACTCTTGATGAAAAATTCTTGGAAGCGAGGAATTACACCTCCGGCTATATAAATACCGCCTTTAGCACCAAAGGTTAGGGCCAAATTTCCCGCCGCGGCTCCCACACCCTCACAGAACATATTAAGCGTCTGTAATGCTTTAGTGTCACTCCCATCTAACGCCGCAGCGACCACTTCAGCCGGAGTTTCAAAATTAGTATCAGTATTTTCAATGCTACACAACGCAGTATAAATATTAAGCAGTCCCTTACCGGACAATAATCGCTCTAATGAAACGCGCCCAAAACGTGCCCTAAGCGCGTTAACCACTGCACTTTGTAAATCATCAATAGGTGAATAATCGGCATGGCCACCCTCAGTGTCCAGCACATGATAACCGTCAGCATGAGGAACTAAGCAGGCTACGCCCAAACCGGTCCCTGCACCTAGTATGCCGACAGCCTTGTTGGCAACTGGCGTCTCTCCACCGACCTTTACTAAGTCATCCTCAGATAACTCGGTAATGCCATGGGCGACTGCCTCAAAATCATTAATAATTAAAATCGTGTCACACCCTAACAAAGTCTGCAATTCAGTCTTCGTGAATGTCCAGTGACTATTGGTAAAGCTAATTATTTCAGTATCCGGTGGGCACGCAACCGCAAAACATGCGCTAGAAGGAGGGTTCTGCCAGCCAGTGGCACTTTTTATCTCCTGGAGTAAAATGGCGAGCAAATGCTCAAACTCAGGATACTCTTCCACCGAGTGATGGAATTCATACTGACTCTCTAAGTGCCCCTCTAAGAGCGCTGAAAATCTTGCATTGGTGCCGCCAATGTCAGCCACCAAGTTCCAGTTATGACTCATACTCTACTCTCCTGAAAACAGGTACGATGCGCCCTGCTCTGCATTACTTATATTCGCCCGGTTAACAGCAAACAGTTCACGTCCACAACCTCGTTGCCCTGCTGCTGGTTGCAGTGCAGACTCCCGACTATTGAGTGTATGAATATCGCCAACATAAGATAACTCACCGGTAACGGCATTAACTCTAATTGGATCGCCATCTCGTAACTTTGCTAAAATACCTCCGCTGGCCGCTTCGGGCACTAAATGAATAGCCGCCGGCACTTTACCTGAGGCTCCGGACATTCGTCCATCAGTGACTAAAGCAACCTTATGGCCCTTGTCCTGTAGTGCGCCCAAGAAAGGTGTTAACTTGTGTAACTCGGGCATCCCTAATGCTTTAGGCCCTTGAAAACGAACGACAACAACACAGTCTCTGTTTAACTTACCCGATTGAAACAACGGCTCTAAATGATCTTGGTCGTCAATAACCACTGCTGGGGCTTCGATAATTTGGTGCTCAGTCGCAACCGCAGACACCTTAATAACGCCTCGCCCAAGATTTCCAGTTAGCAGTCGTAGGCCACCCTCTGTTGAAAAGGGTTGATCTACCGTTGTTAGAACCTCTTTATCTAGCGGCGTTATGGGTGACTCACGCCATATGATTTTGTTGTTATCTAAAAATGACTCTTGAGTGAAATCAGCAAAGCTATTGCCCCAGATGGTTTTAGCATCTGAGTGCATAAACCCACCATTAATCAACTGCCGAAACATACAGCTAGTGCCACCAGCCGCATGGAAATGGTTCACGTCAGCATGTCCATTTGGATAAACACGAGCAAGTAGGGGAACAACTGCCGACAACCCAGCTATATCATCCCAATTTAAAATAATGCCTGCTGCTCGAGCAATCGCTACAAGGTGCATTGTATGGTTAGTGGAGCCGCCTGAGGCAAGAAGTGCGACCGTTGCATTAACAATAGAGCGTTCATCCACCAATTCACCTACAGGTCTATAATCACTCCCTAATGCCGTTATTCGTGATAACTGATGACTGGCTTCTACCGTTAAGCGCTCGCGCATGGGGTCGCTTGGATTAACAAACGAGCTCCCAGGCAATTGCAGGCCTAGTGCCTCAAGCACCACCTGATTGCTATTTGCCGTACCATAAAAAGTACAGGTACCGGCGCTATGATAAGAGTCTGACTCTGCCTGTAAAAGTTCTTCACGGCCAATCTTGCCCTCGGCAAATAGCTGTCTAATTCTCTGCTTTTCTTTGTTACTTAGTCCTGATTCCATTGGACCTGCAGGAACAAAAATAGCCGGCAAATAACCAAAACTTAGAACCCCTATTAACAGACCAGGTACGATTTTGTCACAAATACCTAAGGCCAAAACGCCATCAAACATCTGATGAGATAGCGCAATCGCTGTACACTGAGCAATAATATCTCGACTGAGCAGACTCAACTCCATTCCATCTTGACCCTGAGTCACTCCATCACACATAGCAGGTACTCCACCCGCGACTTGCGCCGTGCCGCCTACCTCTCTCATCGCTCGCTTAATAAGTTCAGGGTATTCTGCATAGGGATGGTGCGCCGACAACATGTCATTGTAGGCCGTAACAATTGCGACGTTGGCTGCCTGCATGAGCCTAAGGCTATCTTTATCACTGTCACCACAGGCGGCAAATCCATGCGCGAGATTACCGCAACTCAACTTACCTCGTTCAGGTCGATTATTACGATCTTCAGCAATTTGTGCTAAATAATCAGCACGTAAAGTCCCGCTGCGCTCTATAATACGCTTTGTAACTGCAGCAACTTGAAGATTAAGATGGCCCATAATAACTCCGAAAGGGTAAAGGTGTATTGTAACTAAATTACATCATAAGGTCACATTTAATCAGAAATAAAGCTGATAAACGTAATTTTATTACATTTATTGACCCTAAATACGACAAAAAGTATTATCTGGTTGGCAATTTTACTCTTTTATTAGATAGCCCGAAACAGGAATAAAACACTCAATGAAAGATAATATGTACTCACCAAACACCACTAAAGCATGGTCAACGCTGAAATCACTGGCCACCAGTATGGACGGTCATACAATCCAAGATTTTTTTAATTCCGAGCCAAACCGCGCCAGCGGAATGACGCTAAAGGTAGACGAGTTACTTCTCGACTATTCAAAAAATCTAGTCAGTAATGAGGTTTTCCAACAACTATTAGCCTTGGCTGAAGAGTCCAACTTGAAAGCACACCGTGCCGCCATGTTTGCTGGTGAAGTTATCAACACTACAGAGGGTCGCGCAGTGCTCCATGCCGCGCTTAGATCGGAGCCTGAGGATACAAACTCACCAGAGGATTTAACTCGAAATGAGCTAGTTAAGGCGCAGCTCGCGCAGATGCGCCTTGTTAGTGAAAAAATTCGCAATGGTCAATGGCTGGGCTCCACCGGAAAAACGATTACCGACGTCATTAACATCGGCATTGGCGGCTCGGACTTAGGCCCAAAACTGGCCTGCAATGCCCTTGCTGAATTCTCTCACCCTGATATTAATCTGCATTTTATTTCAAATGTTGACGGCGCTGAGATCCTAACAACTTTAGCCAAACTAAACCCAGAGACGACACTGGTTGCACTGGCTAGCAAAACGTTCACCACTCAAGAAACTTTGCTGAACGCCAAGACCGTTATAACCTGGTTTGAAAAGAACCTAAGCTTGGCCCAAGCACAAACCTCCACCCATTTCGTCGGCCTAACGGCAAATAAGGCCAATGCCCTAGCTTATGGTATCCCCGAATCGCAAATTCTAGAGTTCGCTGAATGGGTGGGAGGGCGATACTCCCTTTGGTCAAGCATAGGGCTATCTATAGCCATCAGTATTGGTTTTGATGGATTCGTTCAGATGCTAGCGGGTGCGAGAGAAATGGATTTACACTTCCAGACAGCACCACTGAACAACAATATGCCGGTCATCATGGCCTTACTGGGTATCTGGTACAGTAATTTTATGGGGGCCCAATCGAGTGCCGTAATCCCTTATTGCGAGCGTCTATTGCTTCTCCCCTCCTATTTACAGCAGCTCGATATGGAAAGTAATGGTAAGGCAACTACGTTGCATGGGAATCCCACAGACTACGATACAGGCCCTATTATTTGGGGGCAGACCGGCACTAATGGTCAACACGCATTTTTTCAGTTACTTCATCAGGGGACACGATTGGTTCCCATCGACTTCATTGCTGCCGTGAAAGATGGGCTCAGTAATGAGGAACATCACCGTGTTTTACTCGGTAATATGCTGGGTCAGTCTGCCGCACTAATGATAGGCCAACCGGCACCAGACGGCGAGCAACATCGATATTATCCAGGCAATAAGCCATCAAACACCTTATTTATGGACAGATTATCACCTAGAAACTTTGGCGCTTTGATCGCTCTTTATGAGCATAAAGTATTTGTGCAGGGCAGTATTTGGAATATTAACTGTTTCGATCAGTGGGGTGTTGAGTTGGGTAAGGAAATGGCTAATAGGTTATTAGATGCCAATCTCGACAGGTCTACTTTAGACCCATCATCTCAACGTTTGTTTGCGCACATTGACAAGGTTAAGTAGAAGACTCTGACGCGGCCACACTGGGTGGTCGCAACTCTTTAGGTAGAGAGAAACTTATGTTCTCCTCTACGCCTTCAAGCTCATGAGGTGGTGTCGCACCAAAACTCACTAACTGAGAAACCACCCCCTGAACCAAAATTTCAGGAGCGGACGCCCCAGCGGTAACGCCAACTGTCGTTACATCGCTAAACCATCCCGCGTCCATGTCTTGCGGACCATCAATGAGATAAGCAGCACAGCCGCAACGCTCTGCTAACTCTTTAAGCCGATTAGAATTAGAACTGGCCACCGAGCCTACCACTAGAACCACATCAGACTCTATTGCCAGCTGTTTGACCGCGTCTTGTCGGTTTTGGGTGGCATAGCAGATATCATCTTTACGTGGCCCCTGAATGTCAGGGAACCGCAGCCGCAAAGCCTTAATGACTCCAGCCGTATCGTCCATAGAAAGGGTCGTCTGTGTAACATAAGCTAATTTAGATGGATCTCTCACCTCAAGCGCCAAAACATCACGCTGATCTTCGACAAGATGTATTGCGCCCCCCTGCGATGTATCAAACTGACCCATTGTGCCTTCCACCTCGGGGTGACCTGCATGGCCTATCAGAACGCAATCAATTCCATCAGCACTATATTTTACTACCTCAAAATGAACTTTAGTCACCAGCGGGCAGGTCGCATCAAATACCTTAAGACTGCGATCGGAAGCCTCTTTACGCACCGACTGAGAGACGCCATGAGCGCTAAATATAACAATCACATCATCAGGGACCTCGCTCAGCTCCTCAACAAATACAGCACCTCTGGCACGTAAGTTATCAACCACAAATTTATTGTGAACAACCTCGTGTCTAACATAGATCGGAGCGCCAAAAAGGTCGAGGGCGCGATCAACAATGTCGATCGCTCGATCAACGCCTGCGCAAAAACCTCTAGGATTGGCGAGTTTGATTTCCATCAATGTAAGCTCTCTGGGACAACATTTATTATTTGGACCTGAAAAATAACATTCTTTCCAGCCAGTGGGTGGTTAAAATCAATCAATGCTCGATCATCATTAATATCCACAATGACTCCCGGCAGCTCTCCGTCGCCATTTTGGAAGGAAAACATGGCGCCAATTTCTATTTCGCCCTCATCAAAATTACTGCGGTCGACTTCCTGCACATTTTGGGGGTTATGCTGACCAAACGCATTTTCCGGGGTAATAGTGAACTCGCGCTCATCACCACCAACTAAACCCATCAGAGAGGACTCAAATCCGGGCAGTAAATTTCCGTCTCCTACCGTAAAGGTGGCGGCCTTTGCCTCAAAGTTTGAGTCTATAATATGGCCATCCTCCAGCACTAATGCGAAATGCAACGTAACGGTCGTACCCTTATCTACTGATAATGTCATCTCAAACCTAATTTTTTGAATCTTGATTGGATATCAAAGTATCCAATATTAATAAAAATGCGCCAACTGTAATCCCACTATCCGCAACATTAAATGCCGGAAAGTGTCTTCCAGACCAATGAAAGTCAAGAAAATCAACGACATAGCCTAAAAATGCTCGATCATAAAGATTACCTAAAGCGCCGCCTAATATTAGCGCCAGGGCTAGACTCTCAAGCCAGCGTTGCTTAGGCAAGCGAGTTATCCATACCACGATGACGATACTTACCATGGATGACAAAACCGTGAAGAACCAGCGCTGCCAACCCCCTGCATCGCTTAAGAAGCTAAAGGCCGCACCATAATTATGCACATGCACTAAATTGAAGAAATCGGTTATTACCCTGCCCTGCCCATAGGCAAAATCAGCTACTATCCATGCTTTTGTTAGCTGATCAGCAACTACGATAAGGGCTGCCAGAAAAAACCACGCGAATCTATATGAGCCTTTATGTTCAGACTTAGGCATGAGCGCGGGTTTCTCCAACTCCGCTAATATTATCAATACAGCGCCCGCAGACTTCAGGGTGGTCCTCTTGATCGCCCACATCTTCAATAAAATGCCAGCAACGAACACACTTTGTCGCTGTCGAGTGAGACACAGCCACCCTCAAACCGCTGAGAGATGACGCTGGGAGGTCACCTACATCAGACAATGGTGAAAGCACTGCTTTTGAGGTAATTGTCACAAAACGTAACTCATCGCCCAATTTGGCCAAAGTCTTATGCAGAGCTTGATCAGCATAGACTGCAATGTCAGCACCCAGAGATCCTTTAATAAGGCCCTCTTTCCTCTGTTCTTCGATAACTTTATTGATCGCTTCTTTGGCCAATAAAATAGACGCCCAGTCGTCCTTGCTAATCCCTTCTTTACTGGACAACCGAGGAAGCGGATACCATTCTGCGACAAAAACTGACTCGCTTCGGTCACCCGGCATACAGCTCCAAATTTCATGGGCAGTAAAGCTCAGTATCGGTGCAATCCAGCGAACAAATGCCTCGGCAATATGAAACAGAGCGGTCTGCGCTGAACGTCTAGCCAGACTATCTTCGGCACAGGTATAAACCCTATCTTTAATAATATCCAGGTAAAAACCACCCATATCACGGACGCAAAAGTTATGTAGCTTTTGATAGATTTGGTGAAATTGAAAATTATTGTAGTCGCTGATAATACCGTCCTGAAGCTGAGCGGCGCAGTCAATTGCCCAGCGATCAAGCGCAATCAAGTCCTCGTGCTTTACCGCATGAAGCGATGGATCAAAACCGTCGATATTAGACAGGAAATAACGCGCAGTATTGCGAATACGGCGATAGGAGTCTCCTGCTCGATTTAGTATTTCATCAGAGACGGACATCTCTGCACTAAAATCTGCTGAAGCGATCCATAAGCGCAGTACATCGGCACCTAGTTCATTAATGACTTTTTGTGGTGATACCACATTACCAATCGACTTGGACATCTTTCGACCATTTTCATCGACCGTAAATCCATGAGTTAAAACCGCTTTATAGGGTGCAGTACCATTGATTGCTATAGCCGTCTTTAATGAGGACTGAAACCATCCTCTATGCTGATCCGAACCCTCCAAGTAAAGATCAGCCGGATAACTAAGTTCTTCTCGAGCGTCAATGACCGAGGCATGGGTAACACCTGAATCAAACCAAACATCGAGCGTGTCAGTGACCTTTTGATAATCTTCCGCATCAGCACCCAATAAGTCTGCTGCGTCTAAAGAATACCAAGCATCGATACCATGAGTTTCAACAATGCATGCCACCTTCTCAATCAAACTGGCGCTATCAGGGTGAATCTCACCAGACTGTTTGTGGACAAACAGGGCGATCGGAACCCCCCAAGTACGTTGCCGAGAAACGCACCAATCGGGACTATTATCTAACATACCCTCAATACGCGCCTCACCCCAGTCAGGGTGCCAACTCACATTTTTAATCGCTGCTTTAGCTTTATCCAACAAGCCTTCCTTATTCATAGAGATAAACCACTGAGGCGTTGCTCTATAGATCAAAGGTGTTTTAGTCCGCCAGCAATGAGCGTAGCTATGCGTGATCTTCCCGCAGGCCATCAATCTACCCTGCTCAGTCAAAACGTCGATAACATGCTGATCGACCTTATAAACGTGCTCTCCGGCAAACAACTCAACATCGTCTCGGAAAGTACCATTGTCGATCACATAATTTAAGGTGCCGATGCCGTATTGCTTAGCGACATTGAAATCTTCTACACCATGGTCTGGTGCTGTATGTACACAACCCGTGCCAGCATCTGTCGTGACATGGTCGCCAAGTAAGACAGGGATTCTGCGATCATAGAAAGGATGGTCAGCGATCAGATTCTCTAGAGCCTCGCCCTGACAGCTTGCCAATACGTTGTAGTCTGCAATTTCCAGACGCTCCATGACCGATTCGAGCAACATCTGTGCGCAGATTAGCCGTCTAGGGCCTGCCGCGGTAGCGCACTGTACCAATGAGTATTCCAGCTCGGCGCCCATTGAGATCGCCTGACTGCTTGGAATAGTCCAGGGGGTCGTAGTCCAGATTAAAATGTTAACTCCCCCATCACCCGCCAGCCCATCAAAGGCGACAGACAGCTTATCTAACTGCTTAGAATCAGTCACAGGATAGGCTACGTCGATAGAAAATGACGTCTTATCTTGATATTCAACTTCAGCCTCAGCCAGAGCTGATCCGCCGACAACACTCCAGTAAACCGGCTTGTATCCTTTAACTAAATGACCATTAGCAACAATCTTACCCAGTGCCCGAATAATATCCGCCTCAACACCAAAATTCATCGTCAGGTAAGGCCTGTCCCAATCACCAAACACGCCAATACGAACAAAATCTTTACGCTGACCCTCTACCTGTTTCATCGCATAGTCGCGACACTTTTGACGAAAAATAGAATACTCGACCTTGACCCCAGCCTTGCCAATTTTCTTTTCTACATTGTGTTCAATAGGTAACCCATGACAATCCCACCCAGGAATATAAGGTGCATCAAAACCACTCATAGTACGCGACTTGACCACTATATCTTTTAAGGTCTTATTAACCGCATGGCCCAAATGAATATCACCATTGGCATAGGGAGGGCCGTCGTGAAGAATATATTTTTCACACCCAGATCGAGCCTTTCTTATTTGTCCGTAAATATCTTTCTCATGCCATTCTTTTAAGATGTCAGGTTCTCTCTGTGACAAATTGGCCCGCATCGGGAAATCCGTCTTCGGGAGATTTAACGTTGCTTTATAGTCTATTGTTTGGTCGCTCATTTTCAGCCTTAAGGTCTACTATTTGTTTGTCTGGCTAAACCAGACTCTTATGTCATTAACGTCACGACGGATATTTTCCACCAAGTCATCTAACGTTGTGAACTTTTTCTCATCACGAACTTTATGCTTAAACTCTACTTCAATACGCTGACCGTAAAGATTACCTTCGAAATCCAAAAGATGGACCTCTAAAATTGGTTTTACTAAATCGCCAACTGTCGGCCTAATGCCCACATTCGCCGCGCCTTGAAAAACCTCTCCGCCAACGCTCACCAATACAGCAAAAACACCTGACAGCGGGGCACTGTATCTATGGAGTTGCAGATTAGCCGTTGGGAACCCCAATTCAGTGCCAAGCTGTTGACCGTAAACAACCCGGCCTTGGATAGAAAACGGCCGTCCTAATAATACCTTCGCCCCAGTAAAGTCCGATTGCCGTAAAAATTTTCGCACCAACGTGCTGCTAACGCGTTGGCCATCAACCTCCAGCGTTTCAGTATCTTGCACTTCAAAATTAGCCTTAGCTCCGGAGCGCTGTAACATTTGAAAATCACCGCTGCGGTCACAACCAAAACGGAAATCATCACCAATAATTAAATGACGAGTGCTCAAGCCCTTAACTAATACCTGATCAACAAACTGTTTAGCCGTTAGGCTTCTCAGCGCCTGATTAAACTGCAGGCAGACTACCTGATCGATACCAAAATCCATCAGCGCCTCTACCTTCTCCCGCAGACGCATTAGCCTAGCTGGAGCCTTTTCTCCCGAAAAATATTCCTGAGGCTGAGGTTCAAAAACCATGACGACCGAGGGTAAATTTAGCTCTGCAGCCTTATTTTTTACCTGGTGTAATATAGCCTGATGACCGAGGTGTACGCCATCAAAAGAACCAATGGTTACAACCGATTCTTGGTCAGAGCAATGCAGGTTATGTAATCCTCGAATAAAACTCATTTTCCCTCGTTGCACAGCCAATATCATTACTCTTTAAATAAGGCGCAAAGTATACCTAGCAACGCACAGAAAGGTAAGAGATAGGGCCATAATCGGGTGTTACGTTGACGATTTTATAGGCCCATATACTCGTGCGTCTCTAGCCTCAAAAAAAGCTTATTATTTATGGTTGGCGTGAAGTCGCCTTAGCGGGGCCTCGCATATCTGACACTTTAAACCCTGTGATTAACAGCATTAACACATAGGCTCCGAATCCTGCGGCACAAAGACCAAGAATACCCCTTGTTCTCTGCCACCAAAGCATCTCTTGCCAAACCTCAGAGTTTAAAGCACCTAACTGGCCAGCAACCAACACCAAGACTACTAACATCGCGCCAACCGCGCCAATTAATCGACAGAAGAAGGCTAACCAGTGATCTGAAGCCACATAAACGCCACTCCTCTTTAGGTAGATATACAGGAGAATAGCATTTACAAAAGCAGCAACTGATGTCGCAGCTGCCAGCCCTAGATGACCGATTTGCCAATAAAAATGGAGAGGCGCCACGAACAGAATATTAAGTACCATGTTAGTTGCCATCGCAATAATACCAATGCGTACCGGTGTGCGCATATCTTGACGAGCGAAAAAGCCAGGAGCTAGCACTTTGATCAACATAAAGGCAATCAAACCTAAGGCATAAGCCCGCAAACTTAAAGTCGCCATCGACATATCCCGAAGAGTCATGACGTCACCATAATAAAATAGGGTGACTAAAATCGGTTCGGCTAACAACACCAGCGCTGCTGCAGCTGGCACCGCAATTAGCAAAATCATTTTCAAGGCCCAGTCTAATGTTTCAGAATATTCCTTGGTTGAACTCGACGCGTGATGGCGAGACAGGTTAGGTAATATTACCGTGGCAATGGCAACACCAAACACACCTAGAGGCAGTTCTGATAAACGATCAGAATAATACAGCCAAGAAACGCTTCCCGTGGGTAGGAAGGTCGCCAGCATGGTGTCTAGTAGTAAATTTATTTGGCTAACTGAAACCCCAAATATCGCCGGGCCCATTAGTTTTAAAATTTTACGTACACCAGGATGATGCCAGTCGACTTTTGGTGCGGGTAGCATGTGAATGCGCAGTAAAAATGGTATCTGAAAAATAAACTGCAAAACCCCAGCTATTAATACTCCCCAAGCGAGGGCAAAAGCAGGCTGGTCAAACATTGGCGCAGCGAGTAAAGCAGAGGCAATCAGCGTTATGTTCAGCCAAATAGGCGTAAATGCCGGTACCGCAAATCGATCATAACTATTGAGAATACCTCCAGCGACACCGGTCATCGAAATAAACATCAAGTATGGAAAGGTAATGCGCAACATGTCCGCAGTCGCGTTAAACTTCAGAGGGTCATCGAAAAACCATTTTGGTGCAAAAATGGCAGCCATGGCAGGTGCCGCAAGGACAATTACCAGCGTAAACAATAAAAGGGTAAGACCCAAGGTCCCACTGACTCGGCTGATTAAACCTCGCACCGCAGCTTGACTGCCCTGCTCTCGATACTCGCCCAGTATAGGTACAAAAGCCTGCGCAAAAGCGCCTTCAGCGAACAGGCGACGAAAAAAATTGGGGATTTTAAAGGCGACAAAAAATACGTCAGCGAATGCCTCAGCGCCAATCACTCTTGCAAAAACAACGTCTCGAGCAAGCCCCATGACTCGGGATAGCATTGTAAAGAAACTAACGACGCCACTAGAGCGCAACAAACCGCTATCTTTAGGTTTGCCTGAAGACTCGACAGAAGCCCCGACGGGCCTGCCTTGATCATCCAGCTGTGACCGTTTCTGAGTCAAAAGAGCACCTGTTTGTTGTGGGTTCAGAGAATACAGTTTAACCACTGATATCGCTGCGGCCAAGCGAATCTAAAAACCCTAAGTTTAGATAATACTGTTAGACTTGCAAGCTAGGAATGGCGTCAACAGTTTTTAATATAAATAAGCCGAAATAAAGCTTACAAACTAGGTTGAATATTACATCTAAACCCTGTATATTTCCGCGCCTTTAGCGAGTCCATAAAGTTAGGAGTAAGAAAGTTGGCAAATTCAGTACAAGCAAAGAAACGCGCACGCCAAAAC
>MDTF01009748.1_pt1 | contig 33122 bp, 30 predicted proteins | sample 811191 | NCBI WGS metagenome assembly MDTF01 (sample SAMN05326649, study PRJNA326480) | marine metagenome | isolation source: seawater | place: Southern Ocean | collected 2011 | reverse complement strand
TTTTTTTTGTTCAATCTTAAGCTATCAAATCAAAAACTGTCCAAAAACTAGCCTCATCTCATCGAGTCATTGAATATCCATATATTTGCATGTAGTAGTTTAGAAATGTAGGAATATATTTATGGTATCAGCACCAACAACCTGTCATTTCTAATAAAATTATATAATCAGTTTTAATTATATATTTTTTAGATATATATTTGGAATACCTAATGTTTTTTTTAAAAAAATATATATCTGTACTATTATTTTTTTTAATAAAAATTTTAATTAATTTAAAACTAAACTTTTTAGCATCATTTCTTATCTATCTAAGTATTCGAAAATTAAATCGAACCAAAAAAAATAATAAAAATGTTGTGATTTTAGAAAAATCTCATGGAATTGAAGATATAAGGATTGCCTACAAGGATAATAATGAAGATATAAACCTATTTATTTTGCAAAGAAAAATTTTTCAAATTATCTTCATTTCTATATTTAAAAATCGATCAAAAGAATTAAGAGACGATTCCTATGTAATGAAAGACAGAGATTTACAAAATAAACAGGAAGAGCTATTAAATTTTTTAAATCAAATACTATCTAATCTAAATAAATTTATAAAAATATCTGCATTAATAAGTTTTAATTATAAATATTATGCTGAAAGAGAACTTCATAAAGCTTGCAAGAAAAATAGCATAAAATTTATTGTATGCCATAAAGAATGCAATGTGTTTGATGGTGAACTAATTTATTACAATAAAATACTTGAAAAAATTGGAAAATTTCAAGGAGACCTAATTACTGTTTACAATAATAGATATAAAGATTTATTAATTAAGCATAAAATTATAGAACAAAACAAAGTAGTTGTTACAGGTATGCCAAGAGCAGATACATTTTTTCAAATTAATAAAAGGCATAACAAGCATATTTTAATTTTTCTGATAAGTACAAGAAGAAGCTTAAAATATGTTAGAGAATCTGAGGATAGGGAAAATATTTCACAAATGGAAAAAATAGTTAATTGGGATACTCTTGCTGAAGAAACAATACAAACTATTGTTGATGTTGCAAAAGATTATCCAAATATCGACTTTATATTTAAGACTAAAGTTAAGATAGATGAGCAAACAAAAAATCAACAAGAGATAATTAAAAAGGCAAAACTGTCAAATTGTAAAATTAAATATGGTGGACAAAGCGCACAACACATTAAAGAAGCAAAATTTGTTATAGGCTTTAATACAACTGGAATAATTGAGTCTTTGATCGCTAAAAAAGAGGTAATAGTGCCATTCTTTGGTATTTCTGAAGATAATTTAAAAAAAAAATTTGTATTAGATGATCATAACTTAACACTTAAAGCTAAAAATAAAAAAGATTTAGAAAGATTATTAGTTCAATTAATAGAGGGTAAGCCAAAAGAATTTCAGAGCAATACTGAGGAATATAATAAATTATTCTATGAACATATAGGAAACCATGATGGAAAATCTAGTCAAAGACTAAGAAAAGTTATTGGTGAAGTGATTAATTGATTTAAAGATTTTCTAATTCCTTATTTAGATTATGTGTCAAAAGTTTCTAGTATACTTTTTTTAAAAAAAATATTAAAATTACTTAAATTGTTGCAATATAACTATGATAAAAATACCAAAAAAAAATACAAATTTAAAAAGTTTTTTTCAAAAGTTAGGACTAAATAAAATTTATAATGAATCGTCTGAATATACTTCGGATCAAAAAGATAAAAGGTTAAGTGGCAACCCCTATTCTCCAGATTTATTAGATCTATATTATTTATATGAATTAATAAGACTTAATAAAAGAATTACAATATTGGAATATGGATGTGGATGGTCGACTGTCATGATTTATTTTGCTATTAAAAAAATGAAATCAATAATGAAAGGTAAGAGTTTTCCAAGAAATTATAATCCATATCAGTTATTTTCATTAGACAACGATAAAAAATTTATATCAATATCTAAAAAAAGATTAAATGTATTTTCAAAAAATGCTACAGAGGTAAAATTTTTTTACTCAGAAGTTTCAATGTCTACATTTAATGATAGGTATTGCTCTAAATACAATAATCACCCGCTAATAAATCCTGACTTTATTTATGTCGATGGTCCAGATCAATTTAATATAAAAGGTAAAATTAATAATTTTACTATAAATTCTAAACCTATGGTTCCCATGATTTCAGATATTTTAAGATATGAACATTTTCTTATGCCAGGGACAATAATTTTATTTGATGGGAGACAAAGTAATGTGAGGTTTTTTAAGGCTAATTTTCAAAGAAAATGGAATGACTTTCATATCAATGAAACTGGGCAACATGTCTTTATTCTTAATGAAAAACCTTTAGGAAAAATTAATAAAGCACAATTGGACTTTTATAACAGAAAGTAAGCTAGTAACTGAAACTTCCTTAGAAAATATTAGATTTTAATTTTATTATTAATTTATATATAGATAATTATTTCATTAATTTCTTTGCTAAATTTAAGTCACTTAGATTATCTATATTTGCAACTTCATATTTAGTTATAGAAGGAAGAATTTTTTTTAAGTAAATTGATTTATTTTTCATTAAATTTTTAATGTTAAATATATAAAAGACTCCGTTTCTTATATAAATAGGTTCTAACATTTGCCTCGCAATAATTTTTGCGCCTTTTTTGTCTAATAATTCAAGATTATCATTTTTTATCTTAAGTAATTTTAGTAAATGATGCTTGGGATCTACTTTGCTTATTGACCAAGCCCCATTATAATCAAATTTTATTACCTTTCTAATAGCATCTAATAAATGCTCTCTCTTTCTTATTGGTGATGTTGGTTGTAAATAAACTAAATAGTCAAATTTATGTTTTGATTTTTTTTCAATTATTGTAATAGCCTCATGAATTACTTGAAAGTCTGATATTTTGTCTCCACTAAGTTTTTTACTCCTCTTTATTATTTCGAAACCAAGCTTTTTTGAGTGACTTATTATTTTTCTATTTTCAGAGGAAATAACCTTTAAATCAAAAAAATCACAATTGTTTATAAAATCTGATGTTATTTGAATTAACGTGCGATTATTTATTTTTTTTAAATTTTTTAATTTTATACCTTTGCTGCCACCTCTAGCAGGCACTAAGGCAATAATTTTTTTTTTATTTATCAATTTTTTTGAATTTTACTTTGCCAGTCTGGCCAAACCAATTGTTTATATAGGTTTTTCTCTTATCTCTACTCAATTTTTTTATTTTCTTATTCTTATAGAAAGAATCAGAATTATAACTAGTCGTAGAAATTTCTTCAAATATACAGCCACTAGGGCCAGATGTAAATTCATGCCACCCACTTTTTTTTAAATCAACAGTATCCCCTGCATTTAGATGGTATTTTTTTTTGCCATCTATCAATATTAGGTTCCCAGTAATAATAATGAAAGTTTCATATTTTATTTTGTGAAAATGTGAAGGATGTTTTTGATTTGGCAACATTACTAAAAGTTTTTTTGCATACTCTCTATTAACTATATTAAACAAAAAACAACCTACTTTTTCAAAATTATTAATACCTTTATGATGTGATATTTCCATATCAAAGTTATCACCCACTTTAATATTATTATAGTTAAGCATGGCTTTTGCTTTATGTAGATATGACTTTATTTTATATTCTAAAATTAAATCTTTATCAAAAATAACTTCAGATTTTTTAATCAAAGAATCTGCATTCTTATTTACTTTTATGACTGTATTTTCTTTTAATTCTTGAGAACTTAGTTGATTTTTCTGTTTAGGAAATGCGAAATATATGTTTGAAGAGTTAAGTACACTATTTTTTTTTAAGTTCTTTTTAACATAAACACCCCTTGATAATTTTTCGATTGTTTTTAGTTCATCATTGTAAATTTTTTTGTTATAGCTGCCGAGCATTTCTCTTGCTTTATCAAGGTTGATTAGCCAATTTTCAAATTCTTTAGGAGTTATAGAATATTTATTTAATTTATATTTGTTTGTATCTAAACCAATATGCTTTTCAAACATTGTAGCTCCTTTTGATAAAGCTAGGGATGCTGGAAGAAACTCGCTTGGATCTTCATGAGTTGACCACCCTATATTAATATTCTCATACCTTTTTTTTAAATTTTCTATAAAATTCAGATTTAAATCACTATTTTTTGTGGGATAAATAGATACACAGTGCATTAGTCCAAATTGCTGATTTTTCTTTGAGTAAAAACTCACAATTTTATCGATATCGTCGATTTTAATTCCACCAGTCGAGATAATTTTAGGTATTTTATTTTTAATCACTCTTTCGTGTAAATTAAAATCAAGAGCAGATACACTTGCTATTTTAATAAAGTCAAATTTAAATTTTTCAATTTTGCTTACTGATTTTTCATCAAAAGGGGTACATGATGTTTTAATTTTATTTTTTTTAATACATTTAAATAAACTAAAAAATTTTTCATCAGACATTTTAGTATCCAAAAATCTTCTGACATAAGGAAGATCACTATTAATAAAATCTTTATGGATAAAATTTGGCAAGTCTCTAAACTGAAACTTTATGGTACTATTTACTTTATGTTTACGAACTATTTTGCCAAAAGAATTTACAATTTTTTTAGCAAAAAACACGTCTCCAAAATGATTATTAGCAAGATCTAATACAACAAGCTTATCAAAAATTTTAGATGTGTTCATTCTTTAGAATTTTTTTAATTAGTTTTAAAGTATTAATAGCATACTTTGGATTTAGATTTGAATCATTTCTTTGAGTTAGAGTTTTAATTTTGAGTATATGTTTTATTTCATTTTCAAATTCAGATGATCTTGTTTTTACAAATTTTTTAAAATATATATTTTTTTCATTGGATGTTATTTTTACTAAATCTACATTCTTTTTAAAGTTACATATCCATTCATATTTTTTATTACTACAAACAATGGTTATCTTTTTTTCAGCTGGAAAAGTAAATAAATCAGTATTGTAATTAAAATAAATTTTTTTATGAAATCCAATAATATTTGAAAAAATATCATATTTTTTTTTACCATTAGTTTCAAAGATAGAGCTTGATCCTATCTTTATATTATTTAAATTAATATTTAATTTCTTTAGCAATAAAATCATTATATGCAAGCCATGGGAATGCTCCTGCAGTGCTCCACCTCCTTGCTTAATATCTCCAAGATAGCTATCGTATGGACTCTGCATCCAGAAATGTGCATTTAATATTCCATCCCATGCCTCACACCAATTTACATATATCTTTTTAATATCTTTATTTTTATTAAATTTATTTAAAAAAAATTTAAAGGATGGACTGATGGAGTGGTTATAACCACAAAAGACCATATCCTTTTTAATTTTATTTTGAAAAGATTTTAAATTTTTTTCCAAGTAATTTGATAAAGGCTTTTCAATCAATATTTTTTTATATCTAAGTTTTTTTTTACAATAATTATAAATTGGAATATGAGTATTAGGTGGAGTGCCAATTATTATTATATCAAAAAATATATCTAAATTTCCCACATTTTCAATTTTTATTAAATGAATTTTTTTATCCCAAAAACCATATCTTTTTGGATAGATTTTTTCCTGCATTCTTTTAAGCGCACTACTGCTGTTGTCAGTTACATAAACATTCATGCGATTTTTTCTGCATGCATATGCCATATGGTTGCCTATAGATCCTGAGCCAAAAATTAAAACATTTTTCACAAATATAATAGCTTTTTTAAATTATAAAAACAGCGTTTGAGGTGTTATAAATAATCTTAAAATTTATTCAACACAAATTAGACATCTTAATTGCATATTAAAATTTAAAAATGTTAATAAAAATTTCAAAACTTGTTGGAAGCAAATTAAAGATTTTAAAACTTTTCATCCTTATTTTTATAGGTGCAATTATCGAACTGTTAAGCATTGGCGCAATTTTGCCTGCTTTATTCTTGTTTGCAGATAATCCTGGCAATAAGACACTAGAAACATTTATAAAGTTTTTTCCTTCTATAAATTTAGGAATAGATGAAAAATATTTTTCATTGATTTTACTAAATTTTTTATTGGTAGTCTTTACTTTTAAATTCTTATATTTAATGTTCTTAACCTACTATCAAGCAGTTTTTGCAAATAATGTAAGGTTAAATTTGGCACAAAACTTTCTTAAAAAATATTTAACTGCTAACTACGAGTTTCATATAAAAAATAATTCTGCTTTTTTAATAAGAAATATTAATAATGAAATTGAGATTTTTTTAAAATCAGTTTTTGTTCCATTGTTAATCTGTGCAATGGAATTAATAATTTTTGCTTGCTTAATTGCCTTTCTCTTATTTTTTAATTTTAAAAGTACAATTTTAATTTTGGCCACATTATCAATTTTGTTAATTATATATATTATAGTTTTTAACAAAAGATTTTTAAGCTGGGGTAAAGCGAGGCAATACAATGATGGTATGAAATTAAAATTTCTAACTCAATCACTTCATTTTGCAAAAATTATAAAATTTATAAACAAAGAAGATTTTTTTATTAAAAAATATGTAAAATATTTCAATCAAAGTTTAATTATTTCTAAAAAATTTTCTGTGATGTATGTTTTTCCAAGACAGTTTTTAGAATTTTTTTTGGTATTATGCGTTGTTTTATTTTCTACATATTTATTGAATAATAATGAAGATTTACACTCACTTTTTGCAACATTATCAGTATACATAGTTCTGGCATACAGATTAATCCCATCTGTTAATAGATTATCCACTAACTTCCAATCAATCTCAACTGGTAAAGAAGCTTTCAAAAAAGTGATAGAGGTTTATGAATCAAAATTAGATCATGACATCAATTTAAATGATAAAGATATTAAAAATAATTTTAAAGAACAAATAGAAATTAAAGGTTTATCTTTTGCCTATGATAACAAAAATAAAATATTAGATAATCTAAATTTTAAAATAACGAAAGGGGAATTTATTGGAATAGTTGGTGGGAGTGGTTCTGGAAAATCTACACTTGTAGATCTACTGTTAGGAATATTTAAACCACAAGATGGAAATATATATCTAGATGGACATAAATTTGATCACAATGAAAACTTAAACTTAAACATTGGCTATGTGCCACAGGAGAGTTTTATTCTTGACGATACATTGATAAATAATATTGCTTTTGGTTTTACTAAAGAAGAGATAAATGATGATAAATTAAATAAAGCAATAGAATTATCTAATTTATCATCATTTGTAAAAACATTGCCCGAAGGTTTGGAAACAAAACTAGGTGAAAAGGGCACAAGAATGTCAGGTGGACAAAGACAAAGGGTAAGCATAGCTAGAGCAATTTACACTGAACCAGAAATATTAATATTAGATGAAGCAACAAGCGGTCTTGATATCGAAACTGAAAAAAAAATATTAGAGGATTTGATTCAGATAAAGAAATTAAATACTATTTTACTGATATCTCATAGAAAAGAGAGCATGTTATATTGTGATAAAATTTTTGAGATAAAAAATAAAAATATTCGACAAATAAAATAAAGTAAATATCCCTAATGAAAAAAAATATATATATTATAATGGAGATTACAAAGAGAGAGTTATATGGAAATTTGCTTTTAACACTATATGCACTCAAAAATAACTTTAATGTATATATTGGGGACTCAAACACATATAAATACTTAATTAAAAGAAATCTTATTGATGCAAGTATTATTCATACAAAAAGCATTGTCCATGGAAAATTAAAATCTGAACTTCATGAAAATTTATTTAATAAAAAATTTCTTATAACAGCAATTGATGAAGAGCATGGTGTTCTTGATACTTTAGATTATATAAAATTCTTTGCTACAAACAGACTGTCAAATAAAGAATTAAAAAAAATAGCAGCATTTTTTTGTTGGGGAAAATATGATTATACTAAATTAAAAAAATTTTTTCCGACATATAAAAAAAAATTTCATCTAACGGGGTCACCTAGGGCAGACATCTGGAAAAAAAAAAAATTATTCAAAAGTAATACAGATAATCTAATTTTTTCAAAAAACTGTATTTTAATTTGCACAAATTTTTCTTTTGCAAATAATATCACTTCACATAAATCACTTTTTCAAAAAAAAAAATTAGAGGGATATTATGATAGAAGTCCTGAGTTATTTAAAAAAAACAAAATATTTTTTAATTATCAAAAAAAACTTTTATTCGAGTTTGTAAAATTGATAAACTCATTAACAAAGAGGTATCCAAACTATAATTTTTGTGTACGCCCACATCCTACTGAAAATATAGATTTTTGGGCTGATCATTTAACTAAAAATAAAAATTTATTTATAGATAATTCAAAATCATCATCTTATTGGATACAAAATAGTGACATGATAATTCAAAGTGGGTGTACCACAGGTAGCGAAGGGGTAATTTCTGATAAAACTGTGATAAACTATGTCCCAATTGACTTAAAAGTTGGGTTTGGTGAATATTTAAAAAAGATATCCATAAATGCTAAAAACAAATCACAAGTATTCAAAATTATAGAAAACAAAAAAAGTTATAAATATCTTAACAGCAGATTTAAGATCAAGTTAGATAGAAGAATTTTATTTAATAGAAATATTGCAGCAAAAAATATTTCTGATGTTTGGTTGATTTTATCAAAGAAAATAAAAAATTCTAAAAATAATTTATTTAAAATATCATTAAGTTTATTAATATTTGAAAATATAAAATCGTTTATTCAAAGATTAATTTTGTTAGTAAAAAGAAAAAATATAAGATTTAAAAAACTATTAAACTATAAATATCCTGAATTAGATAAACAATTTATAGAACATGAAATAATCAATCTATCAAAACATTTTAATATAAAAAAAAAATTTAAAGTAAAAAAATTAGGAAAAAAATTATTTTTTTTTGGATAATTTGATATGAAAAAAAGAATTATTTGTATAGTGCAAGCAAGAACAGGAAGTAAGCGCTTACCAAAAAAAATATTATTACCAGTATTAGGCAAAAGTTTATTTGAACACATGCTTTCAAGATTAAAGAAAATAGACAATATAGATCAGCTTTGTTTGGCAACAACATTTAAAAAAGAAGATGATATAATATGTCGTATAGCTAAAAAAAATAAGGTTTTAGTTTTTAGAGGTAATAATAAAAATGTTCTAAAAAGGTTCTATGATTGTGCAAAAAAAAATAAATCAGATATAATTATCAGGGTTACTGGTGACTGCCCATTGATTGATATTAAGTATATAAATGAACTTATAGATATTTATAGTAAATATAAATTTGACTATATGAGTAACTTAAATTTTAATTATTTACCTGAAGGTTTTAATAGTGAAATATTTAGTTTTTCATCCCTAAAAAAAACATTCAAATTAGCAAAATCTAAATTTGATAGAGAACATGTCACTTCATTTATGTGGTCAAATCCAGACCTATTCAATTTTTTTCATTACAAAGTAAATAAAGAAAGCAATTTTTTAAAAAATGTAAGATTAACTATTGACTATCCCGAAGATTTTATTCTGATAAAAAAAGTTTTTGAAAACTTATATATAAAAAAACCGTATTTTTCATTAAATGATATTTTTGCCTATTTGCAAAAAAATAAAAGCTTACTTAAAATTAACAATAAATATATACTATCACATCAAAAAAAATATCAAGCAAAAAGAGATAAATATAATAGTAAAAATATTAATAAAAATTTATTAGAAAAATGAAAAGTGTATTTGTAACAGGTAGTGGACAATGTGGTGAAACATTTTTATTTAATTTGTTTAAAAATAATAATAAAATTATAGCAAAAGATGAAAGTAGACCCTTGATACATTCTTACTATAAATTTGTTAAATACAATAATATGAATGTAGATGATGCCCCCTTAATAAATCAATTAACCTCAGTAATTAAGAATTCTAACAAAAAAAAAAAAATAGCTTTTGAGTCAAGTTCGTTTTTGGCACTTCACACTCTTAGAATATATAAAAAATTTGGTTCAAAATTTATAATTCTTTTAAGGAATCCCTATGATGTTTCTACTGCCTTGAAAAAAAAAGGATGGTATAAAAGTAAATATATTAAAGGAGATCAAACTAAAATAATAGGCTATCAGGGTGTAGCCAGTGATTTTTACAACAAACACCATAATTTCTGTAGATTAAGCCCAGCAGGTAAATACTTTTCCAAATGGAATAATTTTGATCAGATGCTAAAAATTAAATGGTATTGGAACGAAATATATACTGAAATCTTTAATGATTTAAAAAAGATACCAAAAAAAAATTATAAAATCCTTAGAATAGAAGATCTTGATTATAATAAATATTTAGAATTATCTAAATGGATTGGTATTAAACCAACAATGAATAAATTATTTTTCAAAATCAAAACAAAATTTGCAAAAAAAGACCAAAAAGAAACCAAAAAAGATTTAAAAAAATTTTCAAAATTTAAATCAAAAATTGAAAAACTATATTATAAGGAAAATTTTATATTCTAATTTTTTACATAAATATGATTAACTACGGTAAACAAACATTAAGAGAGAGTGATTTAAGAGCAGTTATAAAAGCCTTAAGGCATAATCTTTTAACATCTGGTCCAAAAATCGAGAGATTTGAAAAAGAGTTAATAGAAAAATTTGGAGGAAAATATTGTTCTGTAGTCAATAATGGTACTTCTGCATTGAATATAGTGGGTAAGGTACTTGGTTGGAAAAAAGGTGATAATATTATTACTACACCTTTATCTTTTTTGGCTACAGCCAACTGCATAGTTAATAATAATGCAACACCAGTATTTTCTGATATTGAGAATAAATATTTTACAATTGATCCTGAAAAGCTTGAAGATAAATTAAGAAAAATATCTGTCAAAGCAGTAATAGCAGTTGACTACGCTGGGCACCCTTGTGATTGGGAATCTTTACGCTATCTATCTAAAAAATATAATTTTAAATTAATTAACGATGCATGTCATTCAATGGGATCAAAGCTTAATAATAACCACAAGTATGCAACTTACTATTCGGATTTTGTAACTCAAAGCTTCCACCCTGTAAAAGCCATAACAACTGGCGAAGGAGGGTCTATTTTTTCAAAAGATAAAAAGATTGCCAATAAAATTATTGAAATGCGTAGTCACAACATGCAACGTACTAAAAAAGAGGGCCCTTGGTATTATGAGGTGCATGAAGCTGGATCTAATTTTAGAATTACAGATTTTCAATGTGCTCTAGGTATTTCTCAATTAAAACAACTTAATAAATTTATTAAAGCAAGGCGTAAAATTGCATCTATTTATTTAAAGGAATTAAAAAATGATGAAAGGTTTATACTGCCTATAGAAAAACCTAATTGTTTTCATTCATTTCATATTTTTCCATTACAGGTTAATTTTGATAAAATAAAAATTGATAAAAAAGAATTATTTAAAAAATTTACAAAAAAAGGTATTAATTTACAGGTTCATTATATTCCAATTCACTTACAGCCATTCTATAAAAAAAATTTTGGCTACAAAAAAAATCAATTTCCTGAAGCAGAAAAATTTTATAAAAAAGAAATTTCATTACCTATATTTCCAGACTTAAAATCTAAGGATTTGTACAAAGTAATTAATGAATTGCTCTCACTTAGCTAAATATAAATTGCAAGATAGTTAAAAGATGTTAATAAGATATTTAAAACCATACAAGTGAAAAATAAAAATTCATATTTAATAACTGGTGGAACTGGAAGTTTTGGTAAAGCATTCATATCTCACTTAGTTAAATCAAATAAAAAAATATCAAGACTAGTTATATTTAGTAGAGATGAATTGAAACAGTATGAAATGGCGCAGTTATATCCAGTGAAACAATATCCTTACATTCGTTTTTTTATAGGAGATGTCAGAGATGAAAAAAGAGTTATAGCAGCAACAGAGGGTATTGAAACAATCATTCATGCGGCTGCATTAAAACAAGTTCCAACAACTGAATATAATCCTTTTGAAGCAATTAAGACAAATATTATAGGTGCAAACAATGTTATAGAAGCAGCATTAATTAATAATGTAAAAAACGTAATAGCATTATCAACTGACAAGGCTTGCTCGCCGATAAACTTATATGGTGCTACGAAACTATGTTCAGATAAACTTTTTATATCTGCAAATAATATTAAAGGTAATCGAAAAGTAAAATTTTCAGTTGTAAGGTATGGAAATGTTTTTGGAAGCAGAGGATCAGTTGTACCTTTCTTTTTAAGAAATAAATCTAAAAATCAGCTCCCCATCACAGATAAAGATATGACAAGATTTAATATTTCACTAGCTCATGCAGTTGAAGTAGTTATGTGGAGTTTGAAAAACTTAATTGGAGGAGAACTGTTAATTCCTAAACTACCTAGTTATAGGATAATGGATTTAGCTAAGGCAATTTCACCGAAATGCAAAACACCAATTATAGGCATTAGACCTGGTGAAAAAATACATGAAGAGATGATTTCCTCGAGTGATAGTCAAAATACGCTAGAAATAAAAAATTTTTTTATTATACTTCCAAGTATAGATCAAAAAATATTATCAGTTTATAAAAATAAATTTGGAGCAAAAAAAGTAAAAAAAGGTTTTATTTATAGTAGTAACTTAAATGATAAATTTTTATCAATAAAAGAATTAAATCAATTAGTTGAAAAATTTCAAAAAAATCTATAAATGAAAAAAAAAGAATATACTCAAATTATAAATAAAATTCAGCTTTTAAGAAAAAAAAATAACATTAATTGGATGGATATTTTACGTTTAGCAATGAAGTATGCTCCAAATGAAACAAAAAAAATACTTAAAAGTGTTAATGATTATGATAATAAAATATCAGATCAGGTAAGTTCAATGACAAAGTTAAAATAGATTTTTTAATCTAATTAAATATTTTTATAAAGTATTTTATAAATTAATCTTTTAATTTTATAATCTTATAACTTTTTAATTTTTCAGAATTATTGATAATAATTTTTTTTAAAGATTCTAAAACTAGATTTAATGAAAAAAAAATTAATCCACTTAAAGTAAAAAATACGATTAGTGTAGGTAAGGGTGTGTTTATGAATGATTTATTTTCAAATAGCTTTAAGAAAATCATATAAATTAGAGAAAGAAATGAGAATAAAAATGAAAATAAACCAAGGGTTCCCAACGTATAATATGAGGAACGTTCTTGTTTAGTAAATCTCATAAAAATTAAATCTATTAAAACCCTAAATACTCTTTCGAAGCCATAATTGCTCTTACCCATGGTCCTTGGGCGATGATTAACTTCAACTTCAATTATCTCAATATCCTTACTAATTTGTGCTGCAAATAATCTGTGAAAATCACCAAAAAAACTATTTATATCGATCATTTCTTTATCAAAAATTTTTAACGAACAGCCATGGTCTAGAATCTTGGAGTTAGTCATTTTTCTGACGATAAAATTTGCTATTTTACTTGGTAAGATTTTTGACAAGTAAGGATCGTTCCTATTTTTCCTAAAACCATGAACAAAAACTTTTTCTTTTTTCATATAGGTAGCGATCATTTTAATAATATCCTCAGGATCATTTTGAAGATCTCCATCCAATAGGATAATATTATTATAAGATGAAACTTCAATGCCGTTTAAAATAGACTTTGATTGGGAGAGATTTTTATTATTTTTTAGGATAATTGTTTTTATTGAATTTTTTAGGTTTTTTAAGGTATTAAAAGTTTCATCTATTGAACCATCATCAACATAAATAATTTCAAATTTACTGACTTCATTTTCTATTTTTTCTAAAGAGCCTATAAGCTCAGTGTTAAGCTGATTAATATTTTCAGCTTCATTATAAAGTGGTACAATTATTGTAAAATTCATTTATATTAAACTGTAATATATAAAAACAATAAATAATAACTTTTTCTACTCTATGTGCGCAATTTTTGGAATAATTGGTAAGTCCGATCTTCAGTTACTAAAAAAAATGTCTAAATGCCAGTTCTATCGTGGCCCAGATAAGCAAAGTTTTTTCATTAGTAAAAAAAATAATATTTCACTAGGTATGAATAGGCTGTCAGTTATAGATAAAAAAAATGGTAATCAGCCAATGTTTTCACATGACAAAAGACATCTGCTAGTTTTCAATGGGGCAATATATAATTTTTTGGAAATAAGAAAATACTTAGAAAAAAAAATAAGTTTTAAGACTAACTCAGATACAGAAGTGCTAGTTAATGCTTTTAACTATTGGGGTAAAAAATGCTTTAATTATTTTGATGGTATGTGGGCCTCAGCAATATATGATTTCAAAACACAAACCACATATCTATCGAGGGATTATATGGGGCAGAAACCCCTATTTTACAACCAAAAGCATAGTAATCTAATTTTTTCATCTCAAATCAATGGAATTTTTAAAGTAAATAATAATTTTAAATTTTCTATTAAAAATACAAAAGAGTATTTTAGATTTAATCATTATCCAGCTCCATTAACAGGATATGAGAAAATATTTCAAGTTAGCCCTGGTGAAACTATTTTATTTAATAAAAATAAAATATCCAAAAAAAAATATTGGGATTTTGCAAAAGGTGGTGATTACAATAATTTATTTAAAAAAAATAATGATGAAGAAATCAACAAATCTTTTTCTAAAATAATTAAAAATTTCTCAATTGCTGATGAAAATGTTGGTTTGTGCCTTAGTCCAGGTATAGACTCACAATTAATAAAAGTTTATTTAGAAAAATTTCTTAAAAAAATTAAATCTTTTACAGTTGGTTTTGAAGATCAAACTTATGATGAATCTAGATTTATAAAATCAACTTCAAAAAATAAAAATTATAAAAAAATCTTAAAAAAAAATGATTATGAAAAAATATTCAAATTAATAGGAAAAAAAATATATTTTCCATTTGGTGACTCATCTGTTATTCCAACATATCAAGTTTTTAATTTAGTTAAAAAAAAAACAAATGTAACTCTAACTGGCGATGGTGGTGACGAACTATTTTTTGGATATTTAGCATTTAAAGGTTTTTATTATTTCAGGTTATTTAAATTAATCTTCCCGACTTTTATATTAAAAATATTTAAATATTTATTTGGAGATCTTAAAACATCAAATAAATATTTTGATTTTAAAAAAAAATTAAGGTTTTTTTTTAGATATATTGATAAAAATAATCATGAAATTTTAAAACTTTGGATTTCAAATTTTGATAAAGATGATGAAAAGAATTATTTTAAGATAGCAAACAGTAATGTATCAAAGGTTAATAATGATTTGAAAAATCTTTATGCAGCTCATTCAGATAAAATGAAATTTTCACAAATATTCTTTATGAAATTTTATTTACCATTAATTCTAATTAAAGCAGATTTTTCAAGCATGCTAAATTCAGTTGAAAGTAGAGCACCATATCTATCCAAAGATTTAATAAATTACTCAATTGATCGTTCTTCAAAAAATAATTTTAGTATCTTATCTCAAAGGCCGCTAATGAAAAAAATTTTTAAAAAAGCTTTTCTGGGTATTAGTGAAAAAAAAAAACATGGTTTTGCATTTAATAAACAAATAATTCTTAACAACCAGAAATTAATTAGAAGCTGTATTAATGAAAGTTTTTTGATAAATAGAGTTTACTTTAATAAAAAGTATAAATTATATTTAAATGGAGATCTAAGTTATGAACAATATCTGTGGAATGAAATAATGTTAAATTTTACTCGTCAAAATTTAGAAAAATAAGTTCATGAAAATCTTCAAGGATAGAAATTTTTTAAAAAAGGTTGAACTAACTTTATTTTTAATATTAATATTTGTTTTTGTAATAACGAAGTTACAAATCATTAGTTATGGTCTTCCTTTTTTTTCACAAGAAGATGAAAATGCATTTTTAAAAAGTACAATTTCTTTTATTAGCTTTATAACAGGTATTAAATTTATCCTGGGTGGAGATCCTCTAATTGCACCATTAATTAATTTAATATTAACTTTAAAAGTCATTTTTATTAATGAATTTATAATTAACTCATTAAGTTTAAGTGAAATTAAGCAGAAAATTTATCAAAATTCTTCAATACTAATTTTATATGGTCGATACATCAGTTTGTTAATCTCGACTTTATCACTTGTCGTTTTATTTCTAATCTTTAAAAAGTTAAAAATACATTTCTATATATATTTTCCAATGTTGGTTTCTATTTCATTGTCACTTTTCCTAATGACTGTTTCTATCGTTAATGGTAAAAATTCTTTTTATTTATTATTTTTTCTTATTCAGTTATATTTTTTTATTAAATATTACTTAAAAATAAATAATTTTAATAAAAAAACTTATTTATTCTTTGCAATTTTAGCATCATTGGCGTGGGGTACAAATTATTGGTGTGCAATAGTATCTTTTTATGGAATTTTGATTCTTCATTATAAAAAATTTCGATTAAAACACTTAAACTATTTTTTTTATTTTGCTCTATTATTTATATTCCTTGGGTTATTGCCAAATTTATTTTTATCAGATTTATTTTTTAGTTTTTTTCTTGGTGATAATTATCATGATAGTTTCTCTCTTTTAAATTTTTTAGAAAATATAAAAAATAAAACAATTTATTCATTAGAAATAATTTATAATACAGAAAAATTTATTTTCTTATTTATTCCGATATTAATCCTCTATTTATCAAAAAACCTTGTTAATAAAAAAATAATTATAATATTGGGCATTCTTATTATCGAACCAATATTACTCTTTTCACTTGCTGAAAAAGTTATTCCAGAATTAAGGTATTTCTCAGGTATGATTTGTTTAATGTTTATATTGTCAGGTATAATGATTAAAGACTTGTCTATATACTATAAAACTAAAGTTTTAATTATATTATTTTTAGTATTTAATTTTACAATAATTTATCAAAAAAGTCATACGTTTATTGGAGTTAATAAAATCCTTAAAAAAAATCATACCTTTATTAATTTTTTTGAAAAAAATAAAAATATTAATTCTGAAATTCTTTATATAATTCCTAGATTAAATCACCGGAAAAATTTTAAAAACCTTGTACTATATAAAAATCTCCATGAAAAAAATATTATAAAAAATAAACAGTTTGAAAGAGATAATTATGAAGAGATCTTAAAAAAAATTAAAAAAAATATACCTAGCGAGGTAAATAAAGATTTAAATATATATAGTCATGAATTTTTTTCTATAGAGGATTATAAAATGTTTTTTTTAGAAGTTAAAAAAAGTTATAAATATGTTGCAATTCAGCAAAATAACCTTAATTCAGATGGAGTAATGAACTTCATTAAATTAAATTTTAAGAAAAATATATTTCCCCGTAATGTGGATGTAAAAGATCTATCTTTTAATAATGGTATCAGAGATATTTTTAAATTTTTATATAATGGTGGTTCAATTGTAAATTTGAATGACAATTTTTTTATTGGAAATAACTACGTTCTATACTCAATAAATACTGATAAATAAAATGTCTAAAAAAAATATCACTTATATATTAATAATTATTTTAACTATTGTACTTTTCTTAAACTTAAGAAATATTTATGAATATTTACCTGTTACTTTAAAAAAAGATTTTAAGTCATACACATTAGAAAAATATAGCGGCTTAGGTGATAAAACTAAAATAATATTTAGAACGTTAAAGTTAGATCCGTTTAAATCTTTAAATAAACGATATTATAGACAAAAACCTTCTATTAAAAATTTAGATAACGATTACAACATTCAATTTTTACCTAATACCCACGTTCAGAATTTAGAAATAAAAATTCATAAGGTTAATTTTGACAGCAATGTAAAAAGCAATAATACATCAAGTTATGGTCCATTTAAACCTTTCTACTTAGAAATTTATAAAGATAAATTATTATTAATAAATTCATTTGGAGAAATAGTAAAAACAGATCTAAATAACTTAGATAAAAATGCTGATAAAATTGCATATGAACAAGTAAGGAATAATTTAAAAACCAAACTTGTTATGGGTACGTTAATTGATAAAGATCAAATATATATTTCATATTTATTAAAAAAAGATAATTGCCAACAATACAAAATCTCTAAAGCAAAAATAAATTTTGAAAATTTATTTTTTGAAGATTTTTTTATTTCAAAGGCCTGTGGAAAAAATCTCAGAGCTGGAGCAATGTCAGTAATAAACTTTCAAGGAAAAAAGGGAATATTAGCAACTATGGGTGGAGAGGTCTTAAACAAACCAACAAACCAACCTCAAAATGACAATTCTGATATAGGAAAAATTTTATTCATTAATTTAGAGAGTAATGAAAAAATAGTTTTTTCTAAAGGACACAGAAATCCTCAGGGATTATTAAATATTAATGATGAGAACATAATTTCTACCGAGCATGGACCCTTTGGTGGAGATGAGTTGAATAAGATAGTCTTTGGAGAAAATTATGGTTGGCCAATAGCATCCTATGGAACTTCCTATAGAAAACATAGAAATAAATATAATAGGGAGCCCTACAAAAAAACACATAAAGATTATAATTTCAAAGAACCAATTTATACCTTTGTACCATCAATAGGTATTTCAAAAATTATAAGTGTACCAGATACGTTTTCAAAAAATTGGGAAGGAAATTTTTTATTAGCATCATTAAATGGTGCTAGTTTGTATCGAATTAAATTTAATGAAAGTTATGAGAAGATTATTTTCATGGAAAAAATATTTATTGGTAAAAGAATTAGAGATTTAAAATATTTAGAGAGTAATAATTCACTAGTTCTTGCATTAGAGGATTTTCACGAAATAATGGTTTTAAAAGTCGCTGAATAGTTTAAAACTGACTTATTAATCATATGATTTATAATTGTTTAATCAAAAATAGAATAGAAATAATGAAAAAAATCAAAGACTCCTCACTATCTATCTATAGTCTAACATAGAATACTAATCATTAAAATATTAAGAAATTAATTTTACTTTAACTAAAGTTAAATTAAATGTATTTATTTTTTAGGTAAATTATGAAAATTGGAAATATTAAAATTAACAAAAATAAACCACCTGTATTAATTTCAGAAATTTCAGGGAATCATAATGGAAGCTTAGACGGTGCAATCAAACTAGTGAGGGCGGCTGCTAAAAATGGTTCAGATTTGATTAAATTACAAACATATACAGCAAAAACAATCACGTTAAATTCAAGCAAACCAGAATTTATAATTAAAAATAAAAAAAGCTTGTGGAACAGAAGGAAACTCTTTGATTTGTATTCTGAAGGTGAAACTCCAAGAGAATGGCATTATAAGATTTTTCAAGAGGCAAAAAAATTTAAAGTAAAATGTTTTACTTCAGTCTTTGATGAAGATGATATTGATTTTTTAGAGAAATTAAATGTACCTGCTTATAAAGTTGCTTCATTCGAAAGTACTCACTTTCCTCTTATAGAAAAATTAATAAAAACAAAAAAACCATTATTAATTTCAACAGGAATGAATAGCTTAAAAGAGTTATATGATTTGATGAAATTATTAAAAAAAAATAATTGTCAAAGTTTTGCTCTTTTAAAATGTACAAGCTCATATCCAGCAAAATCAAAAGATATAAATTTAGAAACTATTTTAGATATGAAAAAACTTTTTAAGTGTGAGATTGGCTTTTCTGATCATACAGTTGGATATAATGCGGCTATTGGAGCAGTTCATTATGGTGCATCTTTTATAGAAAAACATATTTGTATAAATAATAAGATAGGGATTGATTCAAAATTTTCATTAGAGGTTAATAAAATTAAAGAATTTAAAAACGAAATAGAAAAAGCATACGAAGCCAAAGGTAAAATTTTTTATGGACCTACAAACGAGGAGATTTCATCTTTAAAATTTAGAAGATCAATTTTTACTGTAAAGGAAATAAAAAAAGGACAAAAGTTTACACTGGATAATATAAAAATTATTAGACCTGCTAATGGAATAGAGCCAAAATATTATAAAAAGATAATTGGTAAAACGTGCACCAAAAATTTAAATTTTGCAACAGCTTTGATGTGGAAACATATTAATAAATGAAGATTGCATATATTGCAGAAACATCAATAACAAACAAAAGTGCGTACACATTGCATGTATTAAAAATGTGTGATGCGTTAAGCAAAAACAATGATTTAATTTTGATGATACCTTCATCTAAAAATCAAACATGTAATGTAAAAATCAAAAGAATTTTTTTATTAAGTACTAGAAAAAATTTTAAGATTAAGTCAATACTAGGTTTTAAAGCAAATAATTTTATATATAGAACAATATTTGCTATCAAGACTGCTCATAAATTAAAAAATAAAAATATAAACTTAATACTCACAAGAAGTATCTTAACAAGTTTTTTTCTTTCATTTTTTAAAATTCAACATTTATTGGAAATTCATAGTGAAATGGGGGGATTAACCAAAATTTTAATGATTAATTTGAACTTCATCAATTCAAAATATATTAAAAAAATTATATTCATATCAAAGTCACTAAGAAGGATCTTCAATATAGAAAGTAAAAAAAAAATTATAATTTTACATGATGCGGTGGATACAAAAAATTTCCCTCAAAAAAAAAAAACAAACAAAATAAGAAATTTAACATACGCTGGGAGCTTTCATGAAGGCAAAGGAGTTGAATTAATTATTAAACTAGCTAATAAATTTAGTAAACTTAGATTTAATCTTTATGGTGATCCTTTGAATAAAAATTATTATGTAACCAAAAATGTAAAAATTCATGGACATATAAATTATAATAAAGTGCCAAGTAAATTATTAGACTCAGATATATTATTACTACCAAGTTCTAAAATTCAGTATGGCAGATCAAAAAATATAAATATTTCAAATTATAACTCACCACTTAAATTATTTGAGTATTTAGCAGCTGGGAGAGTTATAGTTTCCTCCAAACGAGATGGAATATCTGAAATTTTAAAACATAATTATAATTCAATATTTGTTAGTGGATTTGAGGTAAAAGACTGGGAAAAGGCTATACATAATGTAATAAACAATAAATATAACTTAAATAAAATAAGAATGAATTCACTTAAAACAGCAGAAAAATTTACATGGGAAAATAGAGCAAAAATGATAATAAATTCTAATCATGATTAACAATCATATTTATAAAAAAATAGTAAAAATAAAAAAAAATATAGAGTAATTTTAATTTTAAATCATGAAAATATTAGTAACAGGAGCAGCTGGTTTTATAGGTTTTAATTTTTGTAACCTTTTATTAGCTGATAAAAAAAATAGAATTGTTGGCATTGATAATTTGAATGATTATTATGATGTTAAACTTAAAAAAAAGAGAATTAGTATCTTAAAAAAACATAAAAATTATAAATTTATTAAGACTGATATCAACAATAACTTGAGTTTACAAAAAATATTCAAAAAATATAAATTTGATTTTGTGCTTAATCTTGCAGCACAAGCTGGGGTTAGATATTCAATAGAACATCCTAGAAAATATTTAGAATCTAATATTGTAGGATTTTATAATATAATTGAAAATTCTAGTAAATATAAGATCAAACGTTTATTTTATGCCTCATCGAGTTCAATTTATGGAGAAAATAAAAATTATCCTCTTAAAGAAACAGATACTATTTTTCCAAAAAATATTTATGCCTTATCAAAAAAAATTAATGAAGAGATAAGCTATATATTTAATAGATATTATAAACTTAAGACTACAGGTTTAAGATTTTTTACAGTTTATGGTGAATGGGGTAGGCCTGATATGATGATGCTTAAATTTATTAATTGTTTTTTTAAAAAAAAAGTATTCGAATTATATAATTATGGTAAACACGAGAGAGACTTTACCTATATTGGTGATGTAGTTAATATTTTAAAATTATTAATAAAAAACCATAAAAAATTACCAGATAACGATTTGTTTAATATTTGTTCTAATAAACCCATAAAATTAGAAAAAATTATTTCTATTATGAAGATCAATGGTGTCGAACCTAAAATAAAAAAAATGCCATTACAACAAGCTGATATTCTTAAAACACATGGAGATAACTCAAAACTTTTAAAATATATTAAATACAGAAAATTTGCTGATTGGAAAGACTCATTAAAAAAAACAATTAATTGGTATAAAGAATTTATGATTAAATAATGTTTTCAATATGAAAATAGTATATTTATTCAATTCATCAGTTCCATCACAAAATGCAAACAGTCTACAAGTTGTAAATGTTTGTAATGAATTGTCCTCAAACAAACATGAAATAACGTTAATAACACCAAACACTGGATTTAATAAGTCCATATCTGAGCATTATGGTATTAAAAAATCATTTAATTTAATCAAAGTAAAAAATTTTAAGGAATTCCCGCAAGGAATAAATTATTATTTATATTCAATTTTTTCAATAATTAGAGCAATTAAATTAAAGCCAGAAATCTTTATAACTAGAAACTATTTCACACTTTTTTTATTAATTTTAATGGGAAAAAAAATAATTTTTGAAATACACACGGATCTAGATTTTGAAGGAAGAATAAATAACATTATTTTTAATAATTTTAATTTACTAGATTCAAAAAAAATAATAAATTTAGTTTTTATAACCAAAGCATTAAAGCATCACTTTTTTAAAAAATATAAATTAAAATCAAAAAATTTTTCAATTTTGAGCAGTGTCTCAAATATAAAAAATTATCCACAAATTTTTATAAAAAAAAAATATCTTAAAATTGGATATTTTGGTTTAGTTAATAAATCTAGAGGATTTGATTTTATATGTAAATTGTCAAGTATTGATTTAACTAATAAATATTATGTTTATGGAGGTACAAATTTATTTATAAATAATAAAAAAAAAAAATACATAAACAAAAACCTTTTTTTAAATAGCTACAAACCTTACAAAAATATTAAAAAATTAATGAAAGAAATGGATATATTGATTTTACCTTATGAGAAAAAAGTTAGTGCAGCAGGTGATTTTGGTGATATATCTAAATTTACTTCACCAATGAAATTGTTTGATTATTTAGCATCAAGTAAGGTAATAATTGCCTCATCATTACCTGTTTTAAAAGAAATTTTAATAAAAGATAAAAATTGTATATTTATTGAGAACTTAAATATTTACAAGTGGAAAAATGAAATAACAAAAATTAGTAATAATTCAAAAAAAATGCACATAATTGCAAAGAATAATTATTTTTTATCAAAACAATTTACCTACAGGCATAGAGTGCACAAACTATTAGGTTCTTAGTATATTTATGAAAAAAAAAATTGTCTATTGGTCACCCTGTTTAAACCCTGTTGGAACTTTAAAATCTACTATCAATTCAGCAAAAAGCTTATCAAAATATGGTAAAGAGGATTATTCTGTTACTTTAATTAATGTTTGTGGTGAGTGGGATAAACACAAAAATGAACTTGAGGATGCAAAAATAAATATTGTTAACTTTAGTTTTAGTTATTTTAACCTTCTACCAAAACATGGTTTTTTTAAAAGTAGATTATCTTATATCATTATTATTTTAATTTCTTTTTTCCCCTTAATTAGATTTCTTTTCAAGGAAAAGCCAGATTTTCTAATTGCTCACTTAATTACATCTTTACCTATTCTAATTTTTAATTTTTTTAATTTTAAAACAAAATTAATTTTGAGAATCTCTGGGTTCCCTAGATTAAATTTTTTAAGAAAACTACTTTGGAAAAAAAGTTCAATTAATATTTCTCACACAACCTGCCCCTCTACACAATTAATGGATAAACTCAAAAATATGAAAATATTTGATAATCTTAAAATCTCATTTTTACCCGATGCAATTATTGATTATAGAGATTTTAAAGATGACCTAAAAAAAAAAATTGAATTTGACGTTTTTAATAAAAGTAAAAAAATCATCTTAGCTGCTGGAAGATTAACCAAACAAAAAAATTTTTCATATTTAATAAATGAATTTACTCATTTCTCAAAAATAAATAAAGACTATATTTTGGTAGTTTTGGGTGAGGGGGAGGAAAAAATGAAACTCGATAAAATAGTTATTAAAAATAAGATGCAAGATAAAATATTTTTACCAGGTAGGGTAAATGGCATTTATAGATATATGAAAAAATCTGATGTTTTTGTACTAAGCTCTTTATGGGAAGAGGTTGGATTTGTAATTGTGGAGGCCGCGTTATCTAATTTATTCATAGTTTCAAGTAATTGTCCAAATGGACCAAGTGAATTTTTAAATCATGGTAAAGGTGGAATTTTATTTGAAAACAATAAGAGTGGCGAGCTAACTAAAGCTTTAGCAAAATATTGTGAACTTAAAGATAAAAACCATTACAGGTATGAAAGTAAAAAGAATACACTTAAATATACTAAATATAGACATTATTTAAAATTAAAAAATGTTTTAGAAAATTAAGCATATATTTATTAAATAAATTTTTCTAACAAATTGTAATATTTTAGTAAATTTTTTTCATAATCAAATCTTTTCATACTATCTGTTGCATTTTTAAGTAAAAAATTGCATGCCCGTTTGTTCCTTACGTAATAAATTATTTGTTTAGCTAACTGCTTATAGTTTCCAACTTTAAATAAAAAACCACCTTTTCCATTTAATAAGATCTCTTTTGGTCCTGTTCGGCAATTACTAGATATTATGAATTTTTTTAGTGATAGCGATTCAAGTAACACATTGGGCAAACCTTCAAACTTTGATGATAAAATGAATAAATTAGTTTGCTTAATTAATGGGTATGGATTGTTAGAAAAATTGTAAATTTTTACAGATTTATTCAGATTATTTTTATTAATATAATTAACTAAATTATTCTTTAATATGCCTTTACCAATAATAACTGCTTCAAATTTAATATAATTTTTAATTATATTTAAAGCTTTTAGTAGAGTAATTTGATCTTTTTGGTCTACAAATCTCCCAACATTTAATATTCTCAATTTATTATTACTTTTAAAAATTGTTATAGATTTTTTACACGATTTGCTGATTATATCTTTGTGGTTAAGTGGATTATAAATGCATACTGCATTAACATTAAATTCTTTTTTAAGATCTTTTTTAAATTCAATACTATTGACCATTATTTGGTCTGCTAGTTTTAAAACAAATTTAAAAATTATTTTTTTAAATTTGTTTTGAGACCATCCGACAGGAGCCGAGTTTGATCTTACAATAACTTTAATAAAAAGTAATTTACATATTATTATACAATATATATTTGCTTGAAATGCGAAAACTATCACGTTTCTATCTTTGACTATTTCTTTAATTAATAAAAATATTGCTAGTAAATATTTTAATCTTCTATTTAAATTATCCCAAAAATTTGAAGCGAGTGATATAAAATTTATTGAGTTGTGAAATTTATTTTTATATTTTTTAGATATTGTGATTACTGAAAGTTTATCAATTTTTTTTACTAAATAATTGCTAACTAAAAAAAGATTTTTTTCAACTCCTCCACCCTCTATTGAGGGCATGAATATTATAACCTTCTTGTTCATATTTCTTTTTAGTATATTAAAAAAATTAAATAAAACCGATATATTAAAATATAACTTTACTTTTCATATTGAAATAGCTAAATTTATAGTACATTCAACATATTAGTATTTATTAATCATCACAAAAACAAGTCAAAAATCTTTTGTATAAAATTAACATTTTGAATTAAAACTTAATAAAATAATGAATCTTATTAGCATAATTCTTCCATATTATAAAAAAAAAAAATTTATTGCTAAAACCATAAACTCAATATTATCTCAAACATATAAAAAATTTGAATTAATAATAATTTATGATGATGATGATAAAAAAGATCTAGTTTATATAAGACAATTAATTAAAAACGAATCTAAAATAAAATTAATAGTAAATAAAAATAATATAGGTGTTTCAAAATCTAGAAATATAGGAGTTTTAAAATCAAAAGGTCAATATATATGTTTTATTGATGCAGACGATACATGGAATAAGGATAAATTAAAGATCCAAATAAATTTTATGATAAAATGTCAATGTTATCTGTCTCATTCACATTATAAAATAATTAATAAAGATGAAAAAATACTTGGATCGATGAAAGTTAAAAAGATATTAAATTATAAAGATCTCATTAATTCATGTGATATAGGACTTTCTACGGTGATGATTAAAGCAGAATTAAAATCTAAAATTATATTTCCAAACATTAAAACTAAAGAAGATTTTATACTTTGGTTAAAACTTACTAAAGAACATAACTTCTTTGGAATTCAAAAATACTTAGTAAGTTGGCGAAAAAATGATATTTCATTATCTTATATAATTCAAAAAGTTAAAGATGCATTTGTTCTTTATTATAAATATGAAAAATTTAGTATATTCAAGTCTTCTTTATGTGTGATGATTTTATCATTTAACTTCTTTAAAAAAAGTTTTTTACAAAAGTTTTACAAGTGATTAAATTTTTTCTATTTACGTTATTTCATTTTATAATAAACAAAATTTTTATTAAAAAAAATTTTTTATTAGATCAGCAGGACACATCTGAACATAAGAAGCAAGTTTTATCAAATTCAAGAACCCCTCTATCTGGGGGCTTTGTATTTATAATTCTTGTTATTTTTGCTGATTTAGATCTAAATTATATTTTATTATTTTCTGTGTTTGCATTATATCTAATTGGTATTGCATCAGATATTAATTATATATCATCCCCAAAAACAAGAATATTTCTTCAAGCAATTTGTATTTTATTTTTCATAATATTAAATGATCTTTCAATAAAATCATTATCATTTGAATTGTTAGATGAATTTTTAACTTTTAGATTATTCAATATCTTATTTCTATTGATGTGTTTACTAATTCTAATTAATGGGTTTAATTTTTTAGATGGAATAAACACATTAGTTATAGGAAATTTTATGATTTGCTTATTTTCCATGTATTATCTGTCAAAGCAAAATAATTTAAATTTAGATTTTATTATTATTGAAAATTTATTAACCATTTTTTTTGTAATTTATATCTTTAATTTCTTTGGAAAATCATTTTTAGGTGACTCAGGTACTTATTCCATAAGTTTTTTGATTGGCATATTATTTATTAATTTTGCCTATGATAACTATCTATTTATTTCACCTTATTTTGTAGCATGCATATTATGGTACCCTGCAACAGAAAATTTATTTTCTATAATTCGAAGGATGTATTTAAGTAAACAGCTATCTAAACCAGATAATTTGCATTTTCACCATCTTTTATACAGTTTTATTAAAAGTAATTTTTTAATTAAAAAAAAATTATTTATCAATACTATTACTGGAGTTCTTATAAATATTTATCTGATTATTTCTGCTTTTTTGTCAGTTTTATATTTTAACCACACTAAAGTTTTATTATTAATATTATTTATTAATTTTATTGTTTATTTAATTATATATCTATTTTTATTAAAAAAAAAAAATCTTAAAATTTAAATATTTAAAGTTTTTAATTATATTACTTTAAGGGGTATTTTATTTAGATTTTAAAAAAAAAAGCTTAATCATAACGATTAGGATTATAAGTCCATCCTTAAAAGCACTAACTTTTTTTAATCCAGCAATCCTCTTTCTTTCGTACGAATTAATTGACATTATATGCATATTAGATCTTTTTGCTTTTATTGGCAGCTCAACACAAAGCCCAAATTTTTTTTCAGATAAATTTAACTGTTTAGCTTTATCAGTTTTCCCCATCACAAACGTATATAAAATATCTGTAATATTTAGTTGAAAAAAAATTTTGCCAATTAAAGTGAATATATAATTACCTATTGAAGTTACAATTGTATCATCTTCGCTTCCAGAGCCAGCTTGGTATCTTGAGGCAAACAAAAAATCTAATTTTTTATGCATTATTGAGTAATGCATATTTTTTAACTCAGCAGGATCAAAAGAACCATCCGCATTGAATATACAAAAATACTCTGTATTACAGTTCTTGATACCTTCAATAATAGCATCACCATAACCTAAATTTTTTTGGTAAATTATATTAATATCATAACTTTTTATTGATTGAATTGTTTCAATATCAGTTTCATGCAAAACAATATCAATTTTATAGTTATATTTTTTCAATTCATCCAAAACAGGGGGTAGACTTTCTGCCTCTCTTTTAGCTGGAATTATTAAAGTTAGATTATTCATTATTAAGGTTAAATTTAAAAATTCTTTATATTTATTATTTAAAAACTTTTAGCATTGAATTAAAATTAAATTAATAAAATTATATTAATACAATATAAATTGCTATTATTTTGTAGAAAATATCATATAAAAGTCACTAATGTATAATTTATTAGTATTAATATTTTATTACTTTTTAATTCTTGTTTCAATCTTAGGATATGGTCTTTTTTTTTTAAAGATATTTAAAAGAGATTTAAGTAGTAGTAATTTTGGATATGTAGGATTATCTGGATTGTATTTGTTGTTAATATATTCCTACGTGAGTAATTTTATTACAGCCCATTCTGAATTACATAATATTTTATTGTTAATTATAGGTGTTTTTTTATTTTTTTCTGTAATTGTGAAAAATTATGTGAGCTATAGAAAAGAAATTTTTTTAACTTTTTTGGTCTTTATATTAATTTCTAGCTCTTTATTTTTGTATAAAAATCATGATGACTTTCCATATTATCATTTTCCTTATACATATTACCTAACACAACAAAGTTTTTATGTTGGCATTGGTCAGTTTAATCATGGGTTCAGAACTCCATCATCATTATTTTATTTAAACTCACTATTTTATTTACCATTTGCAAAGTTTCATTTATTTCATTTTACTCCAGTTTATATTTTGGGTTTTGCAAATATTATATTGTTAAAAAATATTCATCATTATTTTGCTTATTTAAAAGTAAAAACAAAAGATATAAATATTACAAACTATTTAAGTTTATTCTCTCTAATTTTTATTAATATCTTTTTTTATAGAATTGCAGAGCATGGAACAGATAGATCTGCACAAATACTGATTTTCTTATTAATAATTGAATTATTAATGTTTATAAATTTAAAAAATATTAAAAGCTCAAATTTGTTTAAGCTTTATCTTTTAGCATCACTTATAATTTCATTAAAAGCATTTTATATACTGTATGCAATCTTCTTTATACCTTTGATGTTATTTATGAGATCACAAAATCAAAATTATATTAAAACAATTAGCTTTTTAATCCTTAATAAATTTTTTGCTTTATTTTTACTAATGTTATTTTTTGCATTATTTACATACTTTATAAACACAGGATGCGTAATATATCCTTTGAGCGTAACTTGCTTTGATTCTATAAGTTGGAGTATATCCTCTGCAGACACACTTAAAATGAATAATCATTATGAACTATGGTCAAAAGGAGGGTCAACACCAAATTCAAGAGTTATGAACCCAGAAGAATATATACAAGGATTTTATTGGGTAAAAAATTGGATAAATATTTATTTTTTTACAAAAGTTTCTGATTTTATTCTTGGGTTAGTTCTCCTGGTCGTCATTGTGGTATCTTTTTTTAAAAAACAATTTTTTGAAAAAAAAACAAGTAAAGTTAACAATTATGTCTATTTAATATACCTCATAATAGCAATTTTAGGCTTAGAATGGTTTTTTAATCATCCAGCCCTTAGATACGGTGGTTATTGCATTATTGCATTATTATTTTTTATTCCTGTATGCCTTAAGCTTGAGGTAAAAAATGTAGATTATAAGAATTATAATAAATCAGTAGTAATTTTAATTATCATTACAATTTTAGTATTTAATTTAAGAAACATTAACAGAATAAACAAAGAGGTAGATTCTTATAACTATAAGCCTGTAAAACAGACATTTTATTTTGTCGATGATGAAAATTTTCGTATCCAGAAAAATATGAAAAGGTTTATAACTCAATATGATGATTGTAAAAAATCAAAAGATGTATGCGATTTGAAGATGGAGAGAATATATAAAAAATATGGCAAAATAATATTTAAGAATAGATGATTAAAAAATTGATATTATTAATATTGGGCTTTTTTGACTTTTTTTATCAAAGAAAGATCATTGAATTTTTATCAAAAAAAAATTTGATTAAATTTGATATTTTTTTTGATGTTGGAGCTCATAAAGGCGAATCAATAAATTTATTCTTAAAAAACCTGAAAATAAATAAGATTGTATCATTTGAAGCAAGTCCTATTAACTTTAAGTTTTTAGAAAAAAATAAAGAACATTATTTAAAAAAATTTCCAAATACAAAAATATTGATAGAAAATATAGCATTAGGATTTGAAAATAAAGAAATTATTTTTAAGCAATTTGGTGAAAGTTCTTCTTCTACGTTAAAAGATATTAATGAAGAGTCCACATATTATAAACGAAAATATAATTTACTTAATTTTTTTGATAAAAAAAAAGTATATGTAACTTTTAAAGTAAAAATCAAAAAATTAAATAACTATATAGAGGTTAATAAAATTGATAAGATAGATTTTCTTAAGATTGACACAGAAGGTTATGAGTATGAAATATTAAGAGGTTTAGAAAAAAAAATTAGGATTGTAAATATAATAATGTTTGAGCATCACTATGATAATATGATTAAGAAGAATTATACTTTTACCGATATTAATAATTTTTTGAGAATAAATAATTTTACACAAATATATAAAGCTAAAATGCCATTTAGAAAAACTTTTGAATATATTTATCAAAAAAAAAGAGAGCTATAAAATTGCACGAATTAAAAGTATCAGTCTTAATTGCAAATTATAATAATCAAAATTATCTAAAAGACTGTATTAGATCAGTAAAGAAACAAACCTATAAAAATATAGAAATAATATTTCATGATGATTATTCACAAGATAGGTCAGTTTATAATGCTAGTAAATTTGAAGATATAAAAATCTTAAAAAATAAAAATAGAGGAAAGTATGGATCATTTAATCAGATGAAAGCTTATCAAAGAGCCTTTGATAAAAGTAAAGGAGAAATTATTTTTTTATTAGATAGTGATGATTTATTTTCAAAAAAAAAAATACAAACTATAGTTAATATATTTTCAAATAATAAAAAAATATCATCAATATTTGATTTACCAATTATTAAATATGAAAATAAATTAAAATTTGTGAAAAAAAAAAAAAATTACTACCGAATATCTGGCCCTATATACCGCCACAAAGTTGTATTGCTATTAGAAGAGATCATTTTAAAAAAATAATGAATAAAATAAATTTTAATTTATTTCCAGATATATGGATGGATTTTAGAATTGCACTTTATTTAAAATATATAAGTAATAATTTTTTTATTTTAGAAAATAATCTTACTTATTATAGACAATCTCCAGAAATGATTTCCGCCAATTTTAAATTTTTGTCATTAGCCTGGTGGAAAAGACGTGAACAAGCTCATGAGTATGTTAAATATTTTTTTTTTAAAAATAGAATTAAATATAATAAAAATTTGGACTATTATCTAACGAGTTTTACTAATTTTTTATTTAAGTGAATAAAAAAATATTAATTATTGGAAAAAAAAGTTTTATAGGAAGTAATCTTTTTAGATTTTTTATACAAAAGAAAGTTAAAGTAAGCTCATGTAATTATGAAAATTTTTTAAATAATTATAAAATATTTGATAATAATTTTGATCTTATTATTAATTGTTCTTCAAATAAAAAATTTATTAAAAATAGATATAAAACTATAAATGATAACGATCTAGTAATAGCAAAAAAAATTCTAAATTCAAAAACAAAGTTAGTAACCCTTAGTTCTAGAAAAATCTATAAACCAAAGTTTAATATAAAAGAAGCAGATAAAAAAAAACCTATTTGTAATTATTCAAAAAATAAATTGGTTTCAGAAATATCAGTTGAAAAAATCTTAATGAAGAGATCATTAATTTTAAGAATTTCAAATATTATTGGTTTACCTAATAAAAATAAAAGAAAACTCCATAAAACTTTTGTAGATATTTTTTTTGATATGGTAAAACGTGGCTATCTTTATGATAATAAAAAAATATATAAAGATTTTATATCAATAGAAAAATTGAGTGAAATAATATTTGAATTGATTAAGAAAAATTCTTTTGGTATTTATAACGTTTCTATAGGGAAAAAGGTATATTTAACTCAAATTATAGCATGGTTAAATTATTACAATCATAATAAAATAACTTTTATTAAGCTAAAAAAGAGTTTTAATAATGATAATTTTACTCTAAATAATATAAAGCTTATGAATAAAATCCAAATTAGTAATAATTTAAATGATTTAAAAAATTATTGTTTATCAATTAGTAAAAAAATTTTTATTCAAAAATGAAACAAAAGATAGCTCTAATATTTGGAATTACAGGACAAGATGGCTCTTATCTTGCTGAATTTCTTTTAAAAAAAAATTATAAAGTGCATGGTATTAAAAGAAGATCTTCTTCTTTTAATACGGGTAGAGTTGATCATCTTTATCAAGATCCACATGAAAAAAATATAAGTTTTTTTTTACATTATGGTGATATCACAGATGCAATTTCAGTTTCATCATTAATTAAAAATATTCGCCCTGATGAAATTTATAATTTAGCAGCACAATCACATGTTGCCGTTTCTTTTGAAGTACCAGAATATACTGCTAATGCAGACGGTATTGGAGCACTAAGAATACTCGAGGCGATAAAATTCCATGGATTTGAAAAAAGAACCAAATTTTATCAAGCTGGAACCTCAGAAATGTTTGGTAAAGTTGCTGAAACCCCACAAACCGAAGAGACTCCATTTTATCCTAGAAGTCCTTATGGTGTTGCAAAAGTTTATGCGCACTGGATAACTGTAAATTACAGAGAGGCATATAATATTTTTGCTTGTAATGGAATATTGTTTAATCATGAAAGCCCTAGACGAGGTGAGACGTTTGTTACAAGAAAAATTGTTATTGCTTTGTGTAAAATTAAAAATGGATTACAAGACAAATTATATTTAGGAAATTTAGAAGCTAAACGTGATTGGGGTCATGCTAAAGAT
>MDTF01006705.1_pt1 | contig 33180 bp, 29 predicted proteins | sample 811191 | NCBI WGS metagenome assembly MDTF01 (sample SAMN05326649, study PRJNA326480) | marine metagenome | isolation source: seawater | place: Southern Ocean | collected 2011 | reverse complement strand
CTTGTTTAAAGATTTTAAATAGTTTTCTGTTTTATCAATATTAATATCGGGCAATATAGGTATTAATTGTTTATCATTGTCACAATCGAATTGTATATTTAAATTAAACTTCAAATTCATTTCATGAATTGTATTTTTTATAAAGGATGTTCTTCCTAATAAATTAATACAATTAGTATTATTCTGGACGAGCATTCTCCATATATTTATATATAACTTTTTGTCTTCATAATAAACCAATACATTATGTAATTTTGTTATAATATCAGTTTTAATTAATATATTTTTTTGTTTTTTGGTATCCCATACACAATTATGTTTTATAATTTCTACATTTTCACAAATTAAGTCATTATATAAACATTTACAAGACGATGGTGCTAATTTGAATTTGTAAGTAGGATTACTATTTATTAATATTTTTGCAATTTCTAATGTATGTAAAATATCACCGCTATGACTAGGGTTGTGAATAATAATTTCCATTTAAACATATTCATAAGATATATTTAAATACATATATATGAAAATTGTTTTTATAGGTAACTGTCAAACATTATCATTATGTTATTATTTTCAGGAATTATTAAAGACAAAAATAACATATAATATTTATTGGTTGATGTATGGTGAAGAATTTAGAGGCCATCTAACTGGGTGGTCTATAAAGTGTAAAAATAAAATCCTTGATTATAATGAATCAATCCGGAAAATTAAAGAAAGTAGTATTATAATATATCAAAATATTAGTTTAAAAAAAACAGCTTTTTGTAATACTAAAACATTATATGAATTAAAGAGAGAAAACTGTAAAATAATACAAATGTCATCTATTTTTATAGATATGTCTGATTTTGATAATTCTATAAAAAATATGATAGAACGTGAAAATAAAAACAATACGACTCTATCGGTGTCAAAAATACTAATAAAATTTAGAGATAAAAATTTATTAAGAGGTAAAACCCACCCAACAACATTTTTATTTATGGAAATAATGAAGTCCTTATGTAAAATGCTTAATATTGATTTTTTCAAAGACGAATATTATTATAATTTATTAAAAAATACAAATCATATGGGTTTGGCTTAATAATTATTATTTATATTCATATAAATAATAATTATTAAGATATATTATAATGTTTAACTCTATACCAAATAATTGTACTCATGTAAAAATAGACGTTGGTTTATCTTATGGTGCTAACCAATCTTCAACATGGTTAGAAAACGAACCGAACTTATTTGTTGTAGGGTTTGAACCCAATCCAGATTCTGTGGCAAATATTAAAGCGGGTAATATTCAACTACGACATCCAGCACACGCAGTAGCAGGTAAACCTCTTAATAAAAAACATTTGGATTCTGGTAGAATTGTAATAATAAATAAGGCATTGAGTAATGTTGATGAAGAGGAAGCAATGTCTTTTTATGTTAATTCCAAAGATTGTGGAACATCCAGTTTATTTAAACATGATGAAAAATATCTTGGACCTATTAAAGAAATAATTAATGTTCCTGTTATTAATTTAAAAATGTTTTTTGACGAATTTCCGTGGGATAGATTTGAATATATTGATTACATTAAGATTGATGCACAAGGGTCTGATTTAAATATTTTAAAGGGTGCTGGTGATTATTTGCGTGAAAAAGTTGTATTTGTTACTGCTGAACCAGACGGTAACCAATATATTGGAGCGGATGAATGTAATTCAGTTAATATAACTAATTATATGACAGGTCAAAATTTTGTAAGAATAAATCACCCAAGAACAGTTGATCCAACATTTATTAATAAAAAATTTTTAGATATTGGAAAAAATATTTATATAGAGCAAAGATAATATTAACACACAATCCAATTTTTTCTTGGATTATGCCAAAATTTCTTGTAATATACTTCACCGTCGCTTAATAATGCGGCAACATAACTAAAACTACTAGCGGATGTAACTAATATATCTGCCGCTACCAATTCGATAAATGTTTTTGAAATATCTTCATTTATATGTAATTTTGTATCCTTATTTTTATATATTTCAAAATTTTCTATTTTACCTTGTGAATAAATATGAAATCGTATATTTTTATCTTTTTTTCTTATATGTTCAATAATGTTTAAAAAATAATCATTCCTGGTTGCTCTCCCTCCAACACTATCATTATGACCCAATAAAACATCATGTTGGTTTTTTCTTCTAATGTGAACAGATACATTAATTTTATCGTTGTTAAATACATTTCTTTCTTTATTTTGCCAAAAATAACTTTTTATCAATCTCAAATCTTCTGAATTACAAGCAATATCTATATTTTTTTCAAACCATTTCATAACAACAGAACCATAATCTAGTTCTTCTGCTTCATTATTTGTATCATTTTCTACCTTATTTTTAATATTCATTAATTTTTCAATATTATCAATATACTTTGTATCATTATTATAATTATGTTCCATTTTTTTTATAGGTCTATACACAAAATTTAGGTTATGATGTTTACAATAAATCATAGTTTGTATAATTCTTTGGTATTGTCCTCCAAACCCATCTTTTCCTGTAATAAATGTATATTTTTTGTCTATTAAACTATTCATAATTTCTGTATCTGTTAAACTATCACTTTTTGTATTCAATATGTGTGTTTTTATATTTTTATCTATTTTTGTTATATCTATGTTATTTGTAGTTATTATTGTAAATAACAACTTATCCTTTTTATATTTATAAAAAAAATTGTAAAGGTTATTTAAATCATCTTCTATATTGCATAAAATATTTTTATTATCTATTTTAAAATTCATATTATTTAATCTATTAACAAAATAAATATGAATATTTTGTTCATCATTTTCAATGATATCTTTTAATCTTGTAAATCTTCGCACATATTTGTTTATAATATCATCATTAATAACAGATTCATGTGGAAATATAAAATTATATTTCTCATTATAAAAAATATTGGAAATATTCACCGTAATGAATTCTTCTGGTTTTATAAATTTCAAATATGATTTACAATATAAAAATTCATTTATTACAAAGTTTTTTATATCATCAATCGTCATTAATTTTGTTAATAAGTTAAAAATACCTTTTGGATTACTTAAAATCCAATCAAATGGGAAACTACTTGTCCTTTGATTTTTTTTTTTTAAAATTTCAGCAGTAGTACATTGAAATCCAACAGAAATATTAATATAATTATTCATTTATAATCAAATAAATAATTATATTTATATGTATTTTATAATTTATATATTTTGTAATCAATGTAAAATTTCCAAATAACTTATTAACACATCTCTTACCTTATTATTTTTACAATATTGAATTATCCGTAATATATTCAAAATTTGAAAATATTTATACATTTTTGTATACCAATTATATTTACAGAAATATTTGTCTATTTTATCATCAATAAACTTTAAAGTTAATAATGTTTTATTTTTATCAAAATAAAAATCACACATATTAATAGTCCAATTAAAACAAGTATCTTGTCTTATCTTTATAATATCAAATAATGGAGATTCTATAAAGGAATCTAAAAAATCTATTAGGTATAATTTCATGTTATTTGTATCAATTAGTAAATTTGAAAATGTCATGTCTCCGTGACATGTGCCAACTGGAAAATAAACATTAGATATTGTATGAATATTTGTGTTAATATATTTTAAATATTTTTCTATTTGATTCATTTTTGACTTACAAACTAAATTATTTGTTATATTTTGTGTAACATTTGTTATTTTATTTTTTAAAATACTTATATTAATTTTTTTACTTTGACATTTATTTATATAACTATCTATTATTGTTGTAATATTATTGAAGAGCCAATCAACCTTTATATTATTATCCTTTGATAAAAAATCTATCATATTAATTGAATTTTTAACATATTCCATACGAAATATTATTCTATTATTATCTTTTTCTTTTTTATAAATTTCAGGAATATTACAATTTATTAAAAAGTTGTTGTTGAATAACATTTTTTGTTTTTTTATCTGCTTTTCCAATCTAAGAGAATTTTCTTCATCACTACTTTTTAAAATATAATAAGTACCGTTTATTAATTTAACTTCAACTTTAAAATTTGAGTGACCCTTTATTTTAATCATGTATAAATATAAAAATACATTTTTATATAAATATTGATATATATATAAAACTAAATTTTTATATTTCTTTATAATGAATATCTCTTTAATTATACCTTGTGCGGGTAGGTCTAGTAGATTTAAAGGAAAACCCAAGTGGTTAAAAACTTGTCCAAATGGTAGTTTAATGATACAAGAATGTTTAAAAGGGTTGGATTTGTGTAATGTCGGTGATATATATATATGTTTTTTAAAAGAACATATTGATAAATTTTGTAATGGTTGTGATATAAAAAGCTTATTTTCGTTTACAAAAAAAAAAATTCACATATTAATTATTAATGAATATACACAAAGTCAATCTGAAACTACTTATAAAATGTTACAACACTTTAATATTAATGGTCCTATATTTATAAAAGATTGTGATAATTACTTTGAACATATAATAACAAAGGGTAATTATGTTTGTGGTTTATGTATAAACAATAATAATCCTATAAATGAAATACATAATAAAAGTTTTATAGAAATAAATTCTACTAATGAAATTATTAATATTTGTGAAAAACAAATTATTTCCAATAAAGTATGTGTTGGTGGTTATTCATTTTTAGATGCTAATATTTTTAAACAATATTTTAAAAAATGTATAAATATTGCAAATATATCAAAAACCGAATTATATATTTCTCATATTATACATGTACTTTTACTGGAAAAACATATTTTTTTAATAAACAAAATAGAAAAATATATTGATTGGGGAACACAAAAAGAATGGGAAAATTATTTATCTGGGTTCAAAACGTTATTTATTGATATTGACGGTACCTTATTTTATAATTCAAGTGAATTTTTTTTACCAAAATGGGGAGAAACAGAACCAATCCTAAAAAATATAAATATAATTAAAAAATTGTATAAAACTGGAAAGGTTCAAATTTTTCTAACAACTGCCAGAAAAGATAAATATAGAGATATCACAGTTTCCCAGCTAAAAAAATATGATATACCATATAATAATATAATTTTTAATCTTTTACATTGTAAAAGATTTTTAATAAATGATTATTCAACTACTAATCCGTATCCATCTGCTGTTTCAATAAATTTAAAAAGAGATTCTTCACTATTAAATGAATTATTGAGTTAATTATTCAAAATAGCATTATAAGCATTGTTCCACCAGAGTGTTTTTTCATTATCATTTTCTTTCCCCATGCGTTCAAGGTGTAATAAACAATTATCGTAAACAAGAACTCTAAAACGAGGGTTATAATTTTTTCGAAAAATTTGAGGTAAATGTTCTATATCAGTAGTTATATTATGTGGTGTGCATTTCAAAGAAGAAAATCCATCATATTTTTCATTACCATTTGTTACCATTTGTCTTATTTTTCTATTTTTTTTATCTTTTTCTATCCAAAAATAACTTTCTCCACCGGTATCAATCCAATAATGATTGGAATTATATAAACATTTTATATTGGAATTATATAAAGAAGACCATAAATTACTATTTTCCATTAATGATTTATTGTAAATAATAAATCCTTGCCAAAAATGATTCATTCTATCTGGTAAATGCAACGCATTAAATCTAACTTCTCCGCAAATTTCATAATCTTTTACATATTCTTCGATATTTATATTTTTAAATGGGAAAATATCATTTTCCATACAAACAAAAATATCGGTAGTGTTATCTTTTATATAATTTTCATATACCCATTGTGAAGCAATGCCAAAAGATTCACTTGCAGAACAATTTTGTCTTGACTTACCATTGAAAATATCAGGAACTTGAATTGGTTCTACATTTAATTGTTTCCATTTACCAAACATTATTTTTCTATTATTTATACTATGTCCATCTACATAGCCATAAATTTTTATTTGGGATCCATCATTTACCTTAAAATGTTTTCTAATTAATGTAACTTGTTGTTCCATAAATTTGATACTATCTCTATGAGCTAATATTATATTTACTAACATTATAATTTATATATTTTAAACAATGTTTAATTTATTTTATAATGAAAAACTATATTTTCACCCATTCTTCCGGACAAATATCCTTCGTGTTTTTATCAGCAAGTTTCGGTCCAAACCATTGACTCGGATAACACACTATTTTGTCTTTACTATCATTAAAATAGGCACCCCACCAACTAAATGTGCTATTCGCTATTATATTGTGTTCGCAACAGGACATCGACAACATTTGTTCCCAATCTGCAAGTTTATCATCTCCTTTGATAAATTTCAAATTTTTAAATCTTCTTTTTAATATTTTTATTTTTATATTTATTGCCGCGTTGTCCTTTTCTTCGCAAAAATATAAAATCCTCCAATTATCTTTTGTTTTTGAAATAATATGAGCAATGGCATCTATATAATATTGATTTGATGCTATTGGGTGTGAATCTTGAATGTTTTTATAATCTCCATGTCTAAAATGCATAGAAATACAATCATTGAAGTCAAAATTCTCTCGCAATTTACTTTTCATTCCTTCTATTCCAATCATTTTTTTTATAATTTTAAAATTATCCTTAAAATATTTGTAAGAAGCATAGTATCCCCAAAACAAAAATGTTTGATTCTTTATTTCTGGTATTTCAATATAATGAAACGATTTTTCTTGATAAACCAAAATATCCTTCGGTATATCTTTTATTAAAAACGGGTTTAATCGCTTAAAAAAAGTATCCCAATAGGTAGGTCTTAACGCCCCTTCTGCCGATTTCATATCGCGTTTTATAAGAGGTAACTTAAATTGTTCTTTATGTCTAATAGCATATGCGATACAATTAAAAATTTGAAATAATTGATTTCCTAATCCACCCATTAAATGAGTTGTAATCATTTATAAAATACATATAATTAAAAATTTATATGTATTTTATATTAAATTAATTATCAAACAATGTAATCATCAAACATATCAACAATTAATTTATCCAAAGTATCATAATCTCTTTTCCAACCTAATTCTTTAATAGCTTTTGTGGGGTCGCCTAATAATAAATCTACTTCACATGGTCTATAATATTTTGGGTCTATTTTAACTCGTGTAATACCATTTTTGTCTCTTGCGATTTCATTTTCTTTTTCACCGGTCCATGTTAATTTATATCCTTTAAATAAAAAAGCTTTATTTACAAATTCTTTTACAGTATATGTTTCACCTGTAGCTAAAATATAATCAGAAGGTTTATCTTGTTGCATCATAAGCCACATTCCTTTTACATAATCTTTTGCATGTCCCCAATCACGTTTACTATATATATTTCCCAATGAAATAAAATCTTTATCCCCATTTTGTATATCCTTAACCCCATTTACTACTTTCATAGTTAAAAAATTCTCTCCACGACGAGGCGATTCATGATTAAAAAGAATACCATTGGTTGCAAAAAGACCATAACCTTCTCTATATATTTTAACTATATGATAAGCATACAGTTTTGCAGCGGCATATGGTGAAATAGGGTTAAAGGGTGTTGTTTCTATTTGAGGTGTTTCTAATACTTTTCCAAATAATTCGCTTGTGCCTGCTTGATAAAATTTAATTCTATTTTGAATCTTTTCTGGGAGTGTTCGAATAATTTCTAATAATCTCATAACACCAATACCATCAATATCACTTGTGTATTCTGGAATTTCAAAACTAATTTTTACATGACTTTGTGCAGCTAAATTGTATATTTCAAATACTTCAAAATCTTTATTATCATGTATAATTTGATTTATATAATTAGATAAACCGGCACCATCTGATAAATCGCCATACCGCATAGTAATTTTTTCACGAATATGGTCAATTCTTGTAGTATTAAATAAAGAAGTTCTTCTTTGTATGCCATATATCTTATATTCTTTTTTTAACAATAATTCGGCCAAATACGAACCATCCTGACCTGTAATTCCTGTAATAAATGCTATTTTCATTTTATATTATAAATGAATTTCTTTTAATATAAAACTAAATTTATTTAGATTGCTATTGTACCAGTTGGATCTGATTTATAACTACCATTTTTAAATTTATAACATTTTAAACCATTCGTTGTACTTTTACTGGTAGTAATGATATAATTATTTACTGTTTTTCCATTGGAATTAACAGTTCCCGTTCCACCAGAACATGTATATAATTTCCCGTCAGAACCTTTTGCAATTTGGAGAGGATAGCATCTTGGTAACATATTATTTGAAGCTTTATAACCTTTTAAAGCACAAGCATTATTAATATTTGTTGGGTTATTAGAACAAGCTATATTATTAGCATCTGCGCCATCAACAATGTATTTATTCATTGTATTTGTAGGACATGCTTGATTTTTTGCATGACCAAAAACATTTAATGTTGTTGTTGTTGGTGCATTCGCAGGAACTCCACCAGCATTTGAACTACCAGCATTTGAACTACCAGCATTTGAACTACTGGCACTTGAACTACTGGCACTTGAACTACTTGCACTTGAACTACCAGCATTTCCTGATAAAGTAGCAGTATATGTTTCAGAGTCCCATCTTTTATTTTCACCATTGTCAAAAATTTGTAAAATACCATTATCATCTAATAATACTTTTACATTTGGCCCGGGAGAAAATTGGTCAGTAGGAGTTTCAGAATTCCAAACTTCTCTACTTGTTTTATCATATAAAATTAAATTAAATGAAGAATTAAATTCAAGATAATATGGACCATTAAATGTACTCAAAGATGTTCTTTGCGCAGACCATTTTTGAGTACCATTTTTATGTTCAATAATTATTTGTCCGTTATTTTCAATTAAAAGCTTAAATTTAGAATTGGACGATTGTAAAAATTCATTTGCTAACATTTTTGGGTTTAACAAGTTTAAAAAATCTTTTTTTACCATACCAGTATCTGCTGCAGAACCAGATGACGAACCAGATGACGAACCATCACTTTCTAATGTAATATTACAACCAGCTAAAACTAACGATTGTTTATTCTTCTCTAAACATTCGACCCAATCAGAAGAAGAAGCACACATTCTAGCAAATCGCTCATTGCATGTCATTTCTCTTGCGGAAGTTGCAGTAGCGGAAGTTGCAGTAGCGGTAGTAGCGGTAGTAGCATTAGCTGAAGCTTCATTATTCGAAAAAGTAGCATCTATGGATGGGGTAGAAGTTATTACTTCTCCTTTTTCATTAAAAGAACCACACCAACCAGCGCCATTATTATACAAAGAATTTACTTCATTTCCATTTTTACATTTTAAACATTGGTTAATACCATTGGGATTATTACTATAACCGCATGTAGAACAGCTGTCGTGGCATTCACAACCCTTTACTATATTACCCTCACTTCTATAACATGTTGAATCTTTATTGCTTCCTAAAGACCCCGTTTTTCTGTTTAAATAATCGATTTCTTTTAAAGAATTAGTTATGTGTCCAAATGCATTTTTTTTAAAATTATTATATTTTGTTAATGAATTAACATATTTGTCATTCATCTCATTATTTCTAACTGAAACATAATAAATAACCCCAGCTAAAAGAATTATTATAACTAAAATTGTTAATATAAGTCCTAACATATGAATATATATATAATACTAAATATTATTAAAAATTCATATCTAAATCAAATGAAGCTTTGCTATGGTCGCCACTAGACAAACTATAATCTCCAACTCTTTTTTCAAAGAAATTTGTCTTCCCCTGCAAACTAATCATTTCCATAAAATCAAATGGGTTAGATGTATTAAATAATTTTGGATAACCAAGTTGTACTAATAAACGGTCAGCAACAAATTCAATATAATTACTCATTAAATTTGAGTTCATTCCAATTAATTTACATGGTAAAGCTTCACATATAAATTCCTTTTCTATTTCAACAGCTTCTTTGAATAATTCATGAACTTTTGCTTTTTTGGCTTTTTTATTTAATTTTGAATATAAAAGCACAGCAAAATCAGTATGCATTCCTTCATCTCTACTAATTAATTCATTTGAAAATGTTAAACCGGGCATTAATTGGCGTTTTTTTAACCAATAAATAGAACAAAACGAACCACTGAAAAAAATGCCCTCAATACACGCAAAAGCCAATAATCTGGTACCAAAACTACTTCTTTTATCGTTAATCCATTTTTTAGCCCAATCTGCTTTTTTTTTAATGCATGGAAAATTATCCAAAGCTTGAAATAATTTCGTTTTTTCTTCTTTTTCTTTAATATATGTATCTATGAGTAGTGAATAAGTCTCCGAATGGATGCCCTCCATCATTAATTGGAAGCCATACGCGGCCCTCGCCTCCGGTAATTGAACTTCACTTAAAAAACGCATACCTAAATTTTCTATAACAATACCATCACTTGCCGCAAAGAAAGCTAATATCATCTTAATAAAATGTTTTTCATCTTTATTTAATGTTTTCCAGTGTGCCATATCGGAAGAAAAATCAATTTCTTCGGCTCTCCAAAAACAGTCCATTTGTTTCTTGTAAGCTTTCCATATTGACTGGTCAGTTAGTGGGAACATAACAAAACGGTTTGGGTTTTCAGTAAGAAGGATTTCATTATTTTTCGACATTTCTAAATATTATTCTGTTAGATTTAAATATTTTATAATAAATATATTTTTATATTTATATTTATATTGATTTTTACAATCATTTATGCATTAGTAATTTAAAAAATAATTATGAATTATGTATTATATGGATAGTATTATAGATAATGAGTATAATAGATTATCGAAAATACTAAAATATATAGAAAATTCTGAAGAAGATTATTCATATTTGATTAATAGATGTAAGAATATTTTTGAAGAAAAAAAAAAGAAAATGAAAGAAGAGATTTTGGCGTTGGAAAATTTGAAAAAATATTTAGAAAAAAATATAGAAAACGAGGAAAATTTATTTTTAAAAAATGAATTAGAAAATGAGTTGAAAAATTTATTAGAAAAAATTAAAAAACAAAAAAAAATTTATAAAATATAAGTAATATTTATATGATATTTGATAATATATTCAGTTTTTCCCTTAAAAAAAAAAAGAAGAAAAAAGAAAAAAACTATAAAAAAGAAAAAAACTATAAAAAAGAAACCAAAGAAACAAAAAAAACAAAATGGTGGATTTGTTCTTGGAAAAGAAGAAAAAAAAAAAAGAAAAAAAAAGAAGAAGAAAAAAAAGAAATAAGATTAATTTTGAAAAAAATATTTAGGAGATTATATTTTTTTTATAAAGTAATATTATAATGAAAAAGAGTTTAGTAAGCTTAACAAAAAATAAATATGTTTTTTATATTGTTTGTCTTTTAGCAATATTGAATGTTCTTGGATATTTTAGTATGCGTTCTTGGCATTGTATCGTTATGTTTGCCGCGGTTGCATACGCAACAAAATGTTACGCCAAAAATAATGTTATTGCTTTATTAGCTGGGTTATTTGTAGCCAATTTTGTTTTTGGTTGCAATCAAGTAAAAGAAAACTTTGAAGAAGCTATGAATCCAGAGGAAGCTGCTGCTACTGCGGTGCATAAATTGGCAGGCTCGTTAGATAAAAAATGTAAAGAGGACGAAGAACTAGGAAAAGATGGTGTGACGTGTCAAAAAAAAAAAGATGCACAGGCAGATACAAAAAAAGCAGAAGATTTATTAGAAAATGTGGTGTCCAATATGAAAGGTTCGAATATAGGTGGTGTAATGGATGCTTTGAAAAACATGGGACAATAAATTATTATTATTTTTAATTAAAAATAATAATAATTTCAAAATAAAAATTTAAAAAATTGGTAAATAAATATTTAATTTTGGTAAATAATATTTAATTTTTACAAATAAGTTTTTTTATGTATTATGTATATAAATGGCAAAAAAATCATTAAAAGTTGGAAAAACATTAAAGAAAACGTTGAAAAGCCTTGAAAAGTCTTCTTTATTGAAAAATAAGGTTGTTTCTTACGTTGTTCTTTTAGCAGCAATTACTTTAGCATTAGTATATATTTCAAAATCTAATTGGAATGCTTTGGCAATGTACATTGCCATTGGACTTTTAACATCGTTCTTCACTAAAAACATGACTATTACTTTAGGAACTGCGATTATAGTTTCTGTTTTTCTTAACAGAAGAGAATTAAACATTGAAGGTTTCACAGAAGAGGACAAAGACGGTATGGCTACAAAAGAAGGGATGGAAGAAGAAGGAATGGAAACCAACGAGAAAAGAAAATGTTGGAAGAAAAACTCTGATGGTAAGTATGTGAGAGATGGTGATAGCGATGTTTTACAAAAAGATTGCGAACCAAAACCAATGTTTTGTTGGGAAAATGATAGTGGAGATTGTCCAAAAAAATCAGGGTTCAACAATAAATCCATACCATCAAGCAAACCATCTAGAGTAGATGGTGGAAATGATGATGATGATTCTGAAGGTGACAGAATAGATCATTCAAAAACACTAGAACAAGCATATGATAATCTTCAAAATATGTTAGGTACTGATGGTATTAAAGGTTTAACAGGGGAAACATCAAAATTAATTGACCAGCAGAAAAATTTAATGGACTCTATAAAAGGTATGGGGCCAATGATGAAACAAGCAGAACAAATGATGGGAACTTTAAAGGGTATGGGAAATATGGGTGGCATGGAAAAAATGTTAGGTGTGAAAAAAATGTTAGGTAAAAAATAAATTTAATCCTATTATATAAGTATGGCTAGGAAATGTCCACCCGGTGTTTTTTGTATTGAAAATACAACAATTGTATTTTTAATAATAATATTTAGTATATTTTTATACGTAATGACGCAAAGTGTTTATAAAATCTCTCTAGTAAATGAAAATAAACCAAGTTATTTAAAAAGATTTTTAGAACATCCTTTTAGAAATAGATTTCATTTTAATGTTTTACCAAAATTAGGTGCAAGATTATCTAATCACCCCGGTGATATTTTATCAAATCCTTATTTACCACCACATAGAGATGGTAATTATTTTCCGAAAGATAGCGCTGACCCACGAGGCATACCAATAAATGTCCCAACACGTGGGCCAAGAACACAATGGAAACAAATAGGTATTTTAACTAGATTAAACGGAGAAGAAACAATATTACCTTTAATGGGAAGACCCATGTATTCAAATAGACAGAAATGGCAATTTTATACTTTAAGTGATAAAAATAATAGTGTAAAATTACCAATAAGTAAGAATGGAAAAAGTTGTACTGGTGATTATGGTTGTGATGAACTTTTTAATGGTGATAGTGTATTCGTTGAAGGTTACAATGATGCTTTTAAAGCAACGATATATGAAAATAATACCCCAGAATATATACCATATATTTAATTTATTTTAACAAAAAAATTAAAATAAATTTGTATATTTTTTTTAAAACTCTATATTATAATGGATTTTTTTAGAAATAATGATAATCTTTCTTTAGATGATTATAAAGAAATTTTAGAAAATTATGATTCAAAATTTGAAATTTTATTTAATTTAAAAGAAGGTATGAAAATAGGAAAAACTGCACAAGAAACTGAAAAAAAGGAACAAAAACAAGAAACTGAAAAAAAGGAACAAAAACAAGAATTAGAAAAAAAGGAACAAAAACAAGAATTAGAAAAAAAGGAACAAGAAACTGAACAAAAGGAAACAGAACAAAAGGAAACGAAGGAAACAGAACAAGAATTAGAAAAAGAATTAGAACAAGAATTAGAAAAAGAATTAGAAAAAAAGGAACAAGAATTAGAAAAAAAGGAACAAGAATTAAAACAAAAAAGAAAAAAAAAATTAATGATAAAAGGGGAATATTGTATTTATAATAATAATATGTATCAAAAATTATCAAGATGGTGGTATAACGAAAATAGGGAAAAAACGTTTGGTTATTTAGATAAAGATTTTACAAAATTTGTAAAATATTTAGATTTAATAAAAATAGAAGTTCAATCATTTAATAGTATTTATTATAAAAAATTATCAAATAATATAAAAAAATTAATTAATAGAATAATTCCTGGATTATATAATTTAAAAAAAACATATTCTGATGAAAAAAAAATCGTAGCAAAAGTTGATAGCATCATTTTAATTCTAATTGATTTTAAAACAGAAATTTCCAAAAAAAAAATAAAAAAAAAAATCATTGCTAAATCTTTTTTAGTTAAAATGTATAATAAATCATATGAAAATGATACAAAAAAATTTAGCAATGAAGTTTAAATACTATTAAAAATTTCTTTAAACCAATTATCCATTTCTTTTCCATCTTTACAATTATCTGTAAAAGCAACGGGGTTTTCACTATTAACAACATATACATGTGATTTACATGTTTCCATACCTTTTTCAATTTGTTTTTTAGTGCTCCCATCAATATTTTTATCGTCTTTAATGTCTTTATTTTTGAGTTTTTCATCGGCAATTTCTTCATCTGTTTTTGCTTTGTCGTCAAATTCTCTTTCAATCTCGGATGCATCTAAAATTTGCTGATTATCCTTTTCATCTATTAATATAAAATCAAAATTATAATATTTTAATTCTGAATTATTTTCATCATTAATGGTAGGGATATCTCCTGACTTATTTTTAATCATAAAATTATTTAAAAGTTTATACATTTTTTCATTGTATAAACTATTACTTCCACCACCTTTTATATAAATTTTTCTTTTCTTTTTAGCAAATCGTTTTCTATATTGTTTTATGGATTTTTTTCTAATATTAATTTTTTTCTTTCTAAGACTGTTTTTTTTCTTTCTATTTTTCTTTCTATCTTTTTTTAAATTTTTTTTTGTTTGAACTTTATTTTTTTTTAATATATTTTTTAATCTATTTTTTGATAAAGTCATAATTTACTTATATTAAATATATATTAAAAATAATTTTGTTTAATTTATAAATATTATATAATTAATTATATATAAATGGCTTGCGAAGGTAATAATAATAAAATTCCTATAGATATTAATAAAGGTAATACACTAAAATTAAGTAAAAATTTATCACGTTTTACATATGATTTCAATTATATAAGTAAAATAAATATAAATGAAGGTAATTTAAAAGGAAGTTTTTCGATATCAAATGGACAAAAAGCTATAGCTCATATGCCAACAATGGGTAAATTAGATTTATTAACATCAGTATTTTTCATGAAATCTATTAATAAATATGATGGGAAACATATGGATATGGAAGTTTTATTAATTTTTATGAATAGAGAAAATAAACTATTATTTGTATTTATTCCTATAAAAAAAGAAAATACGTCATCAAAATCAGCAAAGTTGTTTAGTCAATTTGCAGGATTTATAACAAATAGTGAAGATAGCAGAGAAATTAATCAAGAAATAAGTGTAAATAATTTTAATTTTAATGATATTATACCACAAGCTTGTTTTATTTCATATAAAGCAGCGGCACCATACCTGGGCACTGGTTGTAAAAGTCAAGCTAATATGATTTTTTTTGAAAAAGTTTTAACTATAAAAAACGAAGATTATCAAAAATTAGAAGAAATTTTTGGAATTAACGATTATGTAAATTTAGATAAGATAAAAGAATTAAATAATACACACACCAACTCTATGAAAAATAGTAAAAATTTTATAATAAAAACTATTAGTCCATTAAACGCTTTTTTTGATTATCGTGGGACAAAAAATGGTCCTGGATTAAAAAGTAGTAATGAAACGTTACCTTTAATTTGTACGCCAGTAGAAGATGAAAATGGCGATTCTGTTTGTGGTAGCCGTTTAGATTGGGTTAAAGGTTCATTTAGTAGTATTAGCCCCAATGTAAAAAATATGTTTTATTTAATATTAATAGTTGGTATTTTAATTGGTGCTATGGTTTTTCTTCATAGTTTTATTTTTAAAAGTCTAGGTAAAATGTTAGGCGATGAAGCGATTGTTACCAGAAGTGCAAGTTTAAGTTAGTTATTTTTTAATTTTTATAAAAATTAAAAAAAAATAAAATCAAAAAATTATAATTTTTCAGCTTCATGTAAATTACCCTGTATTGGTTTAAAATCACTTGATTTAACATGTTCATTTGCTACCCGGGGTAACATATTATCAATAACATCTTCTTCAACTGTACGGGTATGTTTTACATTCATTTTATTCATTTTACTAAATTTATTATTTTCAGTATCTAAAAATCGCATATTTGAATTCCCCGCCATATTCATTGACCTCATAACAAGCATATATCCGGCAACAATAGCTAATGTACCTACAAATTTATTAAATGTTAAAAGGGCAAATATAATAATGACAACAACAGTTTTACCAACAATAGTATCAATTAAATTGGCAAGTTGAAATGGTATTTTTACATCAATAATAATAAATAATGCTAATAATATAGCTAACAATGAATGATGTTTTTCACGCATTAATGATTTTAATACTTTATTCATATATGATAAACTAATATTTTTTATTTTTATGTTTAAAAATAAAAATAAAAATTGAATGTTTATTAAAAATATATAAAAAGATTCTTAAAAATTTATATAATGGATGAAAAGGTAGCAACTTATTTTGGAAATAAAGGTTATACCATTTATAAAGAAAATTTAGAAGTTGAGGAACAAGAATTAATAAGGAAAGAATTAACAGTTTCTCCATATGTTCCTAAAAATTCACCTCAACAACCAACATCATTTCCTGTTTATAGAGAATCTCAAAAAAAAATATATTTACCCAGATTTTATGGATATAAAAATTATGGCGAACCTGAAGAAGTGAGAGTATCAGAAGGAAAAAAAATTAATTTAAAATTTTCAGGTTCTTTGAGACCTAAACAAGTTCCGGTTGTCAAAAAATACATGGAACATATTAAAACAAATGGTGGTGGTCTATTAGCTCTTCATACGGGTTTCGGTAAAACTTGCCTTGGATTAAACATCATTTCACGTATAAATTTAAAAACATTAATTATTGTTCATAAAGAATTTTTGTTAAGACAATGGATTGAAAGAATTGAACAATTTTTACCTGATGCACGGGTTGGTAAAATTCAAGCCCAAGTTATTGATGTAGAAGATAAAGATATTGTAATTTGTATGTTACAAAGTTTAAGTATGAAAGAATATCCACAAGAGCTATTTAACGAATATGGTTTGACCATTATTGACGAATGCCATCATATTAGTTCTGAAGTTTTTAGTCGAGCATTATTTAAGGTCGTATCAAAATATATGTTGGGGTTATCGGCCACCGTAAAAAGAAAAGATGGATTAACACATGTTATAAAAATGTTTTTAGGAGAAGTTGTTTGTAAAATAGAAAGAAAAGGTGAAGATAAAGTAACAGTTAAAGGAATAAATTATATATCTGATAATGAAGAATTCAATGAAGTTGTGTATGATTGGCGAGGTCGAGTAAAATATACAACAATGATAAAAAAAATATGCGAATTTAATGATAGAAGCGAGTTTATTTTAAAAGTTATTAAAGATATTATAGATAGAGATACTGAAAATAAAGCTCAAATAATGATTTTAGCACATAATAAATCCGTTTTAAAATATTTACACGATGCTATAAAACATAGAAACTATTCTTCAGTTGGTTATTATGTAGGGGGGATGAAGGCAAAAGATTTAAAAATCAGTGAAGGAAAAAAAGTTATTATAGCAACATATGCAATGGCTGAAGAAGGGTTGGATATAAAGACATTAACAACATTATTAATGGCGACGCCTAGGGTGGATGTAACGCAGGCGGTTGGTAGAATTTTAAGAATGAAGCATGATAATACGGAGGTATATGATATTTTGGACCAGCATCCTTTATTTCAAAGACATTGGAAAAAAAGAAGAGCATTTTATAAAAAGCAAAAATTTAAAATATTAACAACAACAAATATTGATTATTTAGATGGTAAATGGGATTGCATTTTTGATTCTGAAAAAAAAATATCAAAAAAAAATAGTAAAAATAGTAAAAATACTAAAAATACTAAAAATAGTAAAAATACTAAAAATAGTAAAAATACAATAAGTATTCAAACTGAACCTTTATTAATAGGTAAATGTTTAATTGATTTATAAACAAATTAAAATATAATTAAATATTAAGAAATGTCTCTACCTAAATGGGAACCTAAAAAATGGAATAATGATTTTTTTTTAACAAAAAGTCATAATTGTTATATGTATTCTTTAAATAAAATTAATAATAGACTTGTAAGAAGATGTAGAGAATATCATAATGGTAAAAAAACATTAAAAAAGAAAGAAAAAAGTTATAAGAAAAAATGGGAATTTTTGTGGGCGAGACCCGGAAAAGCTGCTGGTTATGCATTTACAAAACCATTTAATTGTGAAGATATGGTAAATGGTGTTTTACTAGATTCACCGTCTATAAAATATACAAAAGAAAGAAACAGTAATTTTAAATGTCCAAAAAATTATTATAGAGTTGCATTGTTTAAAAATGATAAAGGAAGAGAATTCCATTTTTATAGACAAGATAGTAATGGAATATGGAGCCATAAAAATGGATGGAGAAAAGTAACAAATCTCGATTGTAAAAAACAATTAATAAAAGACCCATTAAAAGCCAAACGGGGTATTTACAACGTTTTTTGTGGATTTTTTGCTGTTCCATGTGACCCTAAAAAAAAGAGAATGTCTAACGTAACAAGAAAAAAGCATTAAAATTATAAAATTTAATAAAGGGTTTTTTCGCTACCCCCGGTATAATGATTGTATCCATCTCCACAATTTGCATCGCTAGATAATGCTGAATTTGTTCCTAAAATTCTAGCATCATTGCCAGTTAGATCTGTATTTATGGAAGAATATGAGATAGAAGAACCACCTTTTTGAATCGTTTTTCTTGACCTTCTACGCGATTTTCTTGGCTTTCTCTTGGGCTTTCTCTTTGGTTTTCTTTTGGACTTTCTTTTGGACTTTCTCTTTGGCTTTCTTTTGGACTTTCTTTTGGGCTTTCTTTTGGACTTTCTTTTGCGATATTTTCTTGGCTTTCTCTTGGACTTTCTCTTGGACTTTCTCTTGCGTTTTCTACCACCACTGCATGAATTCATATCATTCTGTTGTGTCATAGCAGCATAACTCCCTTTAAGCTCATGAGCAACTGCAGCTCCTTCTTTGCCATAACCATAACCACCACTAAATGAATGATTAAATCTATTGGTGGCATGAGATGCAGTACCAAGTTTTGAACCACCACTCTGTTTGTTGCAATCAGAATAATTTTCACTCGAACTATATCCTCTACCCATGTTATTGTTAGAGTCTTCCTCAAGAGACTTAAATGTATTACTATAACCACCACCACCACCCTGAATGTCACTACCTTGAAGAGAATCACATCCTCTGTTTAAAACTTTTGCATTACTTGTATTTTGAAAAGTATTATTTGTATTTCCGAGTAAACTACTTTCTACGGGCATATATATATATATTAATTATTTTTTTCTATTTCTAAAATATCATTTAAATTTGAAATTTTATCTTTAATAATTTCTACAGGTTCCCATAATTTTAACTTTCTATTTAAAACGCATCTAAAAATATATTCTTTTTTTAAAATAAATTTATTTTCGGAAATGTTTTCAAATTCTTCATCATCATCGCTTTCTTCTATATAATCTAAATTTTCATTTTCTTTTATATTTCTAAATAACTTATTCATAAAAACGCTTTTATTATAACTTGAAATTAATAAATATGAATGTTCTATTAATTTATGATTTTTTAAGGCAATAATTTTATATGTATCTGGTGCTATCATCGGTTTTATTAAAAAATTGGCAAAAATGTTATAATTTGTTATTTGTTCGTTGTAAAAAATGTCAATGTTTTTTGTTAAAAATCTATGTTGAATGGCATATAATTTATAAGGAGTATCATTAATTATTTTATTTATTTCTGAATGTTTATTTGTCATATTAGGTAATCCAAAAATGATTTGATTATTGTTATATGATTTTTGTTTTATATTGTTAAATAAATCTCTAGTTTTTTTTAATTTATCAAGATTTGTAAAATCAGATAAATCTTTATTTTTATAGTATAAACAATCTTCAATATTGAAGAAATTGTTATTTTTATATTTAAAAATTGTCCCATATAAAATGGTGCCTTTACCAAAACATAAATTATTTTTAAAACAACCAAATGTTGGAACAATTGAATTTATTTTATTTTTATTTTTATCAATTTCTAAAATAAATAAATAATTTTTATTATTATAATTTTTAAACCAAGCAAAGTATTTTTTTCCAAATGGTATAGTTATATAATAATCAATATTGCGGACTTTATTATGAAGTTTTTTTTCATAACAAAGTTCTACTTGTGGAAATTTACTCAATAAAAATTTTTTCTCATTATAATTCATTATATATAGATAATTTAAAAATCCATTTATATAGATTTTAAAATTTATTTAATAATCATTTTAATAATTTGTAAATTTATTATTATTATCGCTAAATACATCTCCTACATTTTCCAATTTAGTAGTAGTGCTAGTTTTTGAAAGATTTTTCAAATAATCTTTTAATTCATTTTTCATTGTTTCTTTATCTAAAGATTTTTCTTCAGTTTCATAAATTGCCTTATATTGTTCTGTTGGTTTTTTTATTAAATCTTTTATTTTCGGTACAGTTAAATTATTTTTAAAATAATTGAAAATATGATGTAAAGTAAAAATAAATAAAAACGATATAATTATTTGTTTTATAATCCAAAAAAACATATTATATAATAATTATATTAACAAATTTTTTATATAACTTATTTCTTCTTTAAAAATATAATCATCAATATTTAATTTTGTTTTTGATATAATATAGAAATCATTTATTTTATCTTTATAATATTCAAAAATTAAAGTTGTTTCATCATTTATTGTATAAATTTTTTTTTCAATTATTACTTCAATATTATCATATGGTATTTGTAAAATATTTTCTTTTTTTAAATTTTCAATTATATTAAAACACATTTCATTTTCAGAATTTATTTTTAAATTAATATTAAATTTATATAATATATTATTAATAAATTTATAATACCCATTATTTGTTAATATTTTTTTTTCTTTTTTGAAATCATATTTGTATTTATTATTTAATTTTTTAATTGTTTTTTCATTTATATTTTTTATATTTTTTAAATAAATTTTTCTCATAATAATAATTTATATTATAAACTATTTAAACCAATTCATAATTTTATATTAATAGAATGGTAAAATTAATTATTATAAAAAAATCAGGTGCAGTAAAATCAAGCAATCTTAAGTTAGTTTCGCTAGATGAAATATATAAAAAATGTGGATTTTCAAATGAAAATAATTTTTGCAAAAGACATACTTGGAAAATGGAAAATATGTATTATTCGTTATATTCAAAAAACAGTGGAAATGCTGGCAATGAAAATAAATTTGATTTACCACCACCTATAGATGAAGAGTTATATTTTGGTAATATGGTTTTGTTAAAACATAGTGATGAAGAAATAACATTAGAAAATATTAAAGATTGTAATAATGAGGAGTTTGAAAAATTATATAATCATTTATTTGGTGGATTTGAAGATATTGAAGATTCAGAAGAAGAAGAAGAAGAAGAAGTTGACCCAAAAAATTTAACTAAACATGGTTACGATAAATCAGATGGATTTGTAGTTGATGATGATGATATAGAATTTGAAGATATAGAATCTGTAGATTCTAATGATATCATTCTTTCAGAAGATTATGAAAGTTGCGAAAGCGATGAAGATAAAAGCGATGAAGATAAAAGCGATAAAGATAAAATCGATGAAGATGAAATCGATGAAGATGAAATCGATGAAGATGAAAGTGATGAAAGTGATGAAGATGAAAGTGATGAAGATGAAAGTGATGAAGATGAAAGTGAAGAAAGTGAAGATGATAATGGAGAAAACTCTTTAAAGGAAGATAAATTTATTAGTGATGAAGATGATGATGAAGATGATGAAGATGATGAAGAAGAAGATGAAGAAGATGAAGATTATGAAGAAGATGATGAAGAAGATGATGAAGAAGATGATGATGAAGAAGATGATGAAGAAGATGATGATGAAGAAGATGATAGTGATTAAGATAGTGAAAAAAACAATAAATTGATTAATTATTTAAATATTATTTTTTATAATAAATTATTATGATTATAAACGATAGTGAGATATTTAGAAACAATATTTCTAAAAAATTTAATACATTTTTTGGAGAAAAAAAATCAATAAATATAGAAAAAGGTATATATAATTTTGCTATACGAAAAGCTGCAAAATTAAATATTGTAAGAAAATGGGAAAATAAATATTTTGTTATAATTTATTTAGATAGAATTAAATCATTATTTATTAATTTTAAAAATAATAAAGAATTAATAAGGAAAATTAAAAAAAAAGAAATAAAAATGAAAGATTTATCTTTTATGAAACATCAAGAATTGTGTCCTGAAAAATGGGAAAAATTAATTAATGCGAAAATAAAAAGAGATAAAAATATAACATCTGTAAATTTTTCAGCTGCAACTGACGAGTTTAAATGTTATAAATGTAAAAAAAAAAAATGCACATATTATCAATTACAAACACGTTCGGCTGATGAACCAATGACAACATTTGTTTCTTGTCTTGTATGTGGTAATAGATGGAAATGTTAATAAATTTAATATAAATTTATTCTTTAAATATATATAATGTCTGTGTTAGATATTTCATATACTATAATTTTTGATAATGAAAAAAAAATATCATATAAAAAATTAGGTGTTTATTATAAAAATAATAATGTTATACAGGATATTAGTGCTATATTTGTAATAAAACCAAGTAATAGATATAATAATTATTTAAAAAACACAGATTTATCATTTAATAAAAACGAATATGATTTAAGTTTTTCTAATATATCATCTGTGGAATTTTCAGACATTTTAAAAAATAATGGGAAATTATTACCTGGTAAATGGACATTTGGGTATAGGAATGATTATTTATCAGACACAACTGATTTATCAGGTATTAAAAGTGTTTTCATACCATACAGGGATTTTTTGTATGATAATGATAAACCATTAATAATTAGAGATGAAATTAATCATAATAAATTATTTGTAAATATTACTCATTTAGAATTATTAAAATTTTACAATAATAATAAATTAAATTTTTTTTCATTGGGAAAAGATAATATAGTTGATTCAAATGGTAATACAGATTTACAAACTTTTTTAGATTTTATATTATGGTTCCCGGAAGATGAAACAAGTATAAATTTATCAAAAAGTAATGCTTGGTCTTTGCCTGATAATTATTTAGGTGTTGTTGCTGATAAAAGGATTAGTGAAACACCAATATATCATACAGGCCAAAATGGAAATATAACATTATATGAAAATTTATCAAATTTTAATGAACCAGGATTTAGATATGATAATGCTAGTCATGTTGGAAAAAAGTTTTATATAAATTATGTTTCAAAAATGAGATTGGATGGTGTTTTCTACAATAATATTAATTCACAATATTATCTTATACAAATTAATGATAATAAAGATTTTGGACAGAATCTTAAGTTTTTATCAATTGATGGTGGTGAAGCAGATGATGTCGATGATTGGGAACTAGAAATATATGTATTAAATGATTCTTTTTTGGAAAATACTGAAGACCCTAGTGGTGTTTTTAGTTATTCTAATACACAAAATGAAAAAGATGGTATATTATTTGGAATACGTGGTGATGGATATGATATTAGTGGAGGGTCAGTTGATTCAAAAAGTTATATATTCCGAGATATTGATGGAAAACCTTATCATACAAATTTAGAATTTTATGGTGTAACAAAAACAGGAAACAAATATAATGGTGGATTTACAATAAGATATAAAATAAGAAAAAATACAAATGACAAGCATGATGTTTATATTTTTATTAATGATAATTTTGTAACAAAGATTGATAATAGTGGTTGTAAGTTGAATGATATAATTTATTGGGGATTACCCATTGATTCAAATTTAAATTCAAATCATATGATAAAAAGTGTTTCACGTGTATTTGAATCAAAATTATCTACAAGTTTTAATAGTATTTTCCGGGATGATAATACAGATGTCTCTTGGAATAACTATGACAACAATATTATACCAATTGAATTGAGTGATGGCAAAACTAATAAAATGTTTTCTCAAACAAAAGGATTAATAAATTATCCAATTGCATTTAAAAATAATTCATCAAATATATGGACATCAAATGAAGAATATAATTATACTTTTGATGCTGGAGATAATAATACAATAAATTTTCATTTTATAGATTTTTCATTTAACCATGTTGAAACCAATAATTCAAATCCTGGAAATGCAAATCAATTACTTGGTTCTACTATGTCTATAAGTTTAAGTGATGATAATATAAACTGGGTACCAATTGAAATAAAATGGATGCATAAAACAAATAATTATGTTGGAAATACAATTGGTGGATATTTACCGGAATTTTATAGTAATTTTTATTATCAGGGAAGCGGGACGGGTGGAAGTGGAGGTAATATAATAAATTCTCTATTATTTAAAAATTGGATACATGATATAAATGGTTTTATTTTACCAAAAAATAAATATTATGCTGAAAATATGGCTGGTAATATTTCCTGGAATAATATTAATAAAGTAAAAACAGATTATAGATATGCGAAAATAAAATATAAACCTGTTAATAATGATACATCCTCATGGGAAATTAGAATTTTTATAAAAGAAGATATTGGCTTTCATAAAAGTATTTTATCAAATTATAATAATATAAATATAGAATCGAGTGATAATCAAATAGAGAGTATATGTTATGAATTAGATTCATCAACTATAAATAAAACTTCATTTCCAAATAGTAATCAATATTCAAAAAATAATTATGAAATTCCGTATATAGCAAGATATGATTATAAATTACAAGATAATTCAAATAATATTATTTTAAAAAGTCAAATAGATAAAGATATTTTATATGATATAAATGATGTTAATTATAATTATAATTGTAAAAGAACTATGAAAGAAATGGCTTTTTTACCAAAAACAATAACATCTATAGATAATGCTTTTTCTATTCGACAAAAATATAATTATTATAATAAATTATTTAATGATGTTAATAGTATATTATTACCTTATATACCCGGAAAGGCTGATATTAATTTTATAAATACAAATAATACTGTTATTATCACAATACCAAATTCACAAATAGTTGAATTAAAAAATAGTTTAATAAATTACTGGAAAGGTAAAGATTATCCAACATATGTAAATTTTATATTATATATATGGTATCCATGGACTGATAAGTATTTAAAATATAATACAAATGAATTGCAATCGGGATTGGATTTATCTAATAATTTAAATATGCAGGGGTGTGATGAAATTATGGTATTAAATATGGATGGTTCTACTTATTATACTATAAATCAAGTTGGTGTCCCATCGACAAATGCATTTAATTATACTATTAATCAATTTTCAGGAAGATATTTATTTTCTTGGAGTTATCGAGTATTCCAACCTTCTGGTATTTATAATAATCAAACACCATTTGAAAATTTACAAATAAATAATAAAAACTACACACCAAATATTAATATATTAGAAATTAAAGATTTTGTAAAAGATGATTTTATTTATGACCCCCAACAACCAATAATAACATATATACCAAATAATACAGATGATAACTTTAATAAAATAAAAATAAACATAACTAATAATGAAATTAATAATTTCAATGAAAATATAAAAAAACATAGGAGAAGTTTGATAGCGCAAAATTGTGATATTTCTTCAATTGAAATAAAGTTTTATGTTTGGACACCAAATAATGAAAAAGATACAAATTCAAGTGGTTGGGAATTACCATCTGATTATTATGGTGTAACTGACCAAAGAATTATAACAACTCCTTATAGATTCCCTAGCTTACAATATGGTATAACAAATATAAATTGGGACCCACAATATACATTAAATAATGACACTGAATTTGGTTATAATATAGATTCGTCAGGTGTAATTATTAAAACATATGATATTTCTTCAGTAAGTAATTTTTATATAGGTGATATATCTGGAAATCAAAAAATGGAATTTGATATTTCATACGGTATGATACATTTTCATCCAAATGATAGTAAAAATGATATAATAAATAAAACAATTCCAAATCCTTATAAATATAAAAAAAATAGTATTTTTGGCATTCCATATTTATCAAGATGGGATTTTAAAATTTACGAAGATGTAGCTTTTAAAAATTCATTAAAAGATATTGTTAGTGACGTATTAATAAAACCGATAACAAGTAATGATATCTCATATAATGGACAATATCCCATTATTTTTAAAGATGATGGTTTGAATCAAAATTATTCAAATGGTTATGAAGGCGTGCAAGTTTTTGATGCGGGGATAGATAAAACAATTTCTTTACTTATACAAGATTTTAAATTTCAACATCAACTTAAAGCTGATAATACAGCTGAATATAATGATAGATTAGCGTTATTAGTATCAGATTTATCAGGAAATGATTTATCATTTAACCCTGTTGAAATAAAATGGATGCATAAATCTAGTTTATCACAAGGAGATATTTCTGGTGAAGTTGGTAGTAATTCTCAATACTATAATGATGAAAATGGATTTATTTTTCCAAAAGATAAACTCACGGCTGTCCGGAATTATAAATCAAATTCTACAGAAACAAATGAAAATGATTTTGAAAATTTATCTTTACATTTAATAGCAACTAATAAAAGATATGCTAAATTTAGATTTATAAGTAATGAAAGTAATGAAAGTAATGAAAGTTTAAACGATTTAGGATGGGCAATAAAAGTATTTACTAGTAACAAAAATCCAATAAATATTATAGAAAGTAGAGTAAAAAAACAAATAGGTAATATAGGGGACCAGACTAAAGATTTTAGTATGAAATTTAATTTTAATTCAGACTACTATTTAGAATTGGATAAATCAATAAAAAATATTTATCCTGGTATTGAAGATTTTAAAGATTTTATAAATACTGGTATAACATTGGGATTTCAAAAACAAAAAAGTTATCTAATAATTAAAATCAATGACGTATTATGGCAATTTGTTATAAAAATACCACCTACTGGATATATTTTTGATTATTTAGATGAAAATGGAACTGTTTTAGGACAGTTATCAGCTGTTAGTAATATAATAATTGGTCCAAATAATACAAATTTAAAGACCGATGAGCTAGGAAATAGTTTAGATTCATCGATGAAATTTGATGATACTAATATTTTATTTGACGAAACTGTATCTTCAACAACATTGGATGGTGGAAGAAAATATACATTATATATTAGAAAATCAACTGACAGTGAGAAAATATTTTTTAATAAATTTCAAAAAAGTACTATTATTCAGTTTGAATCCAATGAAATAAATAGTAGATTATCTGATTGGTATCCTTTAAATACTAATTATGAATCTTCTACCAATAAATATAATTATGGTGCATTATTTGATACAGAAAATGTAGAATTGGAAGAAGGTGTAATAGAGGAAGAAAAAATAGATCCATGTAAATTATGTAGAACGGTAACAAAAACAAAAAATAATAAAAATTTTAAATTACGTTATGCAGATAAAGTTAGAATTAATTTTAATTTAGCCAGTAGAGTTAGAGAGAATTGTGAATAAATTAATTATATTTATATAATATAATTAAATGCCATTAATAGAAAATGTAACAAATATAAAAGTTTCAAATGATATAACGGGGAGTACTTTTATGAAACTTTATATTTTTAAAGAAAATTTAATACAATTATTATTAATTTCAGAAAGTATATGGAATACTATTAATGCAAGTAAAGCATCAACTAATATTTTTAATTTATTTATTATTTCATTTTCTTCGGAAACAAATATTCAGTTGGAAATTCGACCAAATGTTGAATTTGCAAATTTTAACGGAACAAAAAAAACATTAAATAAAATTTTTATTCAAAAATCAAATTATTATGATAAATATGAAAAAGGATTTGTGTCATTTAATGTTATAGGATATAATTTAGGTGGTATATGGTATTCAGTTAGTGAATATTATAAAAATCAAAACTATGATAAATTAACTATTATTTCTGGGTTTAAAGGGAATATAATAACAAAACCGAGTGTAAAAAAAATATTATTTAAATTAAAATTTATTTCTCAACAAGCTGAAATGATGGAAAATCAAAATATTAATATAGATAATTTAATTTATTTTTCAAATAAAAAAAATTATTTTGGATATACAAATGATACAAAAAATGAAATAACCTGTTTTCCACTTATAAGACCATTTTCTGATATAACAGTAACAGCAAAATTAGAGAATATTGATGAGAATAAATCACAAATAATATATTTTGAAAATAATACATCATTTATTATACCATCAATATCATTAAATGAAAAAATAAAAATAAAAAATATTGACACCAGAACAATGAGAATTACTGATAATATTGGAGAGAATTTATTATTAAATTTTTCCACAGTTGGTTCAAACCAAAATTTATATAATTTGGATTATAATTATAACAATTCTTATTATAAATTAAAATTTAATATAATAAGCTTAAAATTTGTGACAAATAGAAATGAAGGTGGTGGAGAATCAGACCAATCTGATAATAAAATTTTAATAAATAAACATACAAATAATATTAACAACAATCAAATACTTGAAGAAAATAGTGATTTTAGTGGTAATTTGTTTAATTGGGGAACGCAACTACCATTGATTACAAATCATTCGTATTTGGAACAAAGGGTGGTTGGTATAACAAAAGAAGAATTAAATAATGTGGATTTTAATTATAAAGATTTAAATTTTAAATTACTTGTCCAGAATAAAAATAGTAGTATAATTGATATTTATATTCAAAATTATAGTTCGTTGGCTGTTAAAAAAATATTACAAAATACTAGTAATTTTGGTAAAGTTGATTTAAGTAATAATATTTTACAAATTATACCAAAAGCAAAAAATAATATGGATGGGGAAAAAGCATTTATAGGTTATCAAGTATTAGAAACTAATTATGATATATTTAATAATTTAATTATACCGGATACTTATGTTGAAATAGCTGGAATTCAATCAAACGTCGAAAAAGTATTAATTAATTTAAATCGAAATTTTAGTGGCAAAACTGCAACATATTCAACAAATATAACATTAAATGTTATAGATAATGATTATTATAATGATATACTAATTGAAGATTTAGGTTTGAAATACAAACAAAAGAACCCTATTATATCAACAATAAAGCAAGTATTGATATTAAATTATAAAGTATATATTGTTGATAATAATGTTAAATTTGAAAGATTAAATGTTAATGATAATAGTATTTTAGATTTATCTGGAAGTTCTTCCAATTTATCTGATGATAATCCAACATTTACTTCATTGGAAGATGAAATTTATAATTTTGATATAAGTGATGAATCTAATAAAGGTAATACTATTAAATTTTTTGAAGATGATAATTATCAAATCGAATTTTTAGATTTATCTGACAATGGTTTTCCTTACGCAACCTATTCAAGAAATCATGAACCGGGTGAAGATGGTGCATTTATCCAAATAATAACACCAAGTAAAAATGAATCAAAAATTACAAATAGTGAATTTTATTATTCTTTAATAAAAAAAAATTATTTTAATAGTCTAATGGACTTGGGTGGAGGAACTATAAAAATAAAAGGAAGAAAAACATTATTTCATGGTGAAATAGATGTAGAAAATATAAATAAAACTAGTAATAGCGGCAATTTAGTGTATAGTAATTCAAAATTTTATGACCCGTTGAGCGAAAAAGAACCATATAATATTGATTTAAGTTATAATTATGCAACTATTTTAGATTATTTTAATAATTATCAATATCAATATCAAGATGTTTCTGGACAAATAGATATTTCATCTTCTAATGTTAAAACTTTTACAGGTGATAATATTGTTAATTTGGTGGAAAATCCTTTACTACTACTCAATAAATTTGATTATGCATTTTATTTTACAAATACTAATTTAATTCATGGTAAAATAAAAATAGGATTTTCAACAATTTATAATAGTGATTTATTTACAACAAAAGACCCAAATTCAACGGCATTCCCATATGATAATGAAAATACAAAAAAAGATGAAACCGAAGCAAATAATGGTTTAGAAAGGTATTTAAAAAAAATTCCATTTGATTTATCGAATGTAGAACTAAACGGTATTCCAAATGATAAAAATAATACTGATTATGTTGTTTATACTACCAAAAATTTTGATGCAAGTATGAATAAAACCGATTTCTTAATAAAATATGTACCTGAATATAGTGATAAAGAATATCATGTAGATGTCAGTTTTAATCGTTTTTCAACTGGTGATTTGAGTGATTGCAGTCAAAATATATTTTTGGCGGGTGATATATCAAATAATCGAACATATATGGCGTTGGTAATAATAAAAGAAGATTTGTTTGGTATTTCAAGATTTGAAAAAATAACAAATTCTGATGCAAGTAATAATTCTTCATCAACGAGTGCAGAAGTTTTATTAAAATATAAAAATAAACCAGCACAATCACCAACATCAACAGTTCCAACGGATATATCATTAAATGTAGCTTTTGTTAGAAAGAAGTTTAATTTTAAAGCTGATATTAGTGGTATAAGCCATAATGATAACATTTTTTTATTTGAACCATTGGATTATTCAAATAATGTTTTAAACCATGATTTAAATTATAATGAATATGTTGTTGGTATGTTTGATACATCAAATCTTGATAAAATAAGCATGTGTAAAATTAAATTACAACAAACCGAACAATTTTATATTAATACAAATAATAGTGGAATTGTAGTAGATAATTCAATAATAACAAGTAAATGGATAAGTGGTAATTTCGGGTTATATGAGACTAAACCTAGGGATTTGGTTTTAAAGTATAAAAATGATTTTCAACAATTTATTAATTCAAGAAGAAACGATATTGAATTATCTAATTTTAAATTACCTTTATTTGACAGCAATACATTTAATGAATTTACAGTTGAAATTGAATATTTTAAATGTTGGGAGAATAATTCAGATGCAAAGATAACATATAGAATAAATCAAAAAAATAAAGAAAATTCAAATGGTTTTAAAAATTTAACCGAACTCGTCATTCCACAAACTGATGTTAATTTTAAACCACACGAAGAACAAATTATGAATATAGATCCATTTGGTGTTATATCTATTAATAATATAAATTCAGGTTCAAATTTCATTGGCGAAAATCTTAATGGTAAAGAAAGAAAGTATAAGGTAACATATCAAGTAGAAAATTATTTAACAAATAATGTATTATATGATATTTCAACAAATAAATTATATGATTTTACTAGAAAGATTTTTACTACACAAGAAGGAAAAACAATATTAAATATGAAATATTTAAATATACCCCTTAAAAGCACTACCTATGCTTCAAAAAATGAATTTAATATTTTTTTAAACAGTAATCCTACCGGAAATGTATTAAATACTTTAATAAATAAACAAAATCCTATAAAAATAATTGATATAAAATATCAAGATACAGACCTTTCTAGTGCGCAATTAAGTTATACCGGAATTGGTTATATTAATTATACAACAAAAGAAAAAACGAAGAGTAAAACTGTTGAAATGGCATATGACCCATCTGGTGCTTATTCTAATTTATCTGGAAATCAAATATATTTTAATATCGTTGATGTTCAAACAATAACGAATTTAAATAGTATTATAAGGAATGAAAAAGATGTTTATTTATATTGGGATTTTAAAAATGATAATTTAAGCGTGAATGTTAAATTTAATATTTATAGATCACAAAATCCAACAAATAAAGAATATATATTAATAGCGGCCACCGCAAATAAATATTATACAGATTCACGAGCTATACCATATTTAACAGTTGATTATAAGGTAGAATCCGTTATAGTTTGGGAAAATATTGAAATGGTTACGGGTTCTGAAGAAACAAAAAATTTTATTTGTGAAAATAATACATTTGAATATGGTAGATATAATAACACAACAAAAAATGTTAAATTATATCAACCAATTAACACATCGTGTCAAAAAATTGGTATGACAGGAATTGCAACAACTGGTAATTTATTTCCTAATTCGCAAGTTTTAACAAAATCACAAATTTATTCAACATTATCAAGAGCAAAATTCAGACCTTTTCGTTAATTTATTCAATAATTTCCAAATCATTAATATCCCAATATTCACTTTTACCATTTGGTAAAGGTCTTCTTATAATAAATGGAATTTTTTTTTGTACTAATTCCATTTTTGCTATTGTAATTCCGTCTATAATATTATCTGGAATATCAATTAAAATATCTGTACCAGAATTAATTTGTGTTGCTCTCAAACCAATAATTTTTGCTCTTTCATATCTGGTCATTATAGGTAAAGTTGTATGATTAACATCATTAATAAACCCATCTTTATTTCTTTTAATAATAATTTTTGAATTTAATTCATTATTATTTAATTGTTTTATTTCTGGATGATATTTATCCAATATATTATATTCAATATTATTTTCTATTTTAACTATTTCTTCTTCTTCATCATCGGAAGATAAATTTATTTCTGCATTTTCTATATCGAGTAATGATTCTTTTAAAAATATTGATTCCTTTGTTTCTCCAAAAAAATTAACAAGGTCATCTGTGGTTGCTTTTGTTTCTGCTACTTCTGCTACTTCTGCTTTTGTTACTTCTGCTATTGTTTCTTTTGGTAGTGTAGGTGTAGGTGCTTTTGGTAGTGTAGGTGTAGGTGCTTTTAGTAGTGTAGGTGTAGGTGCTTTTGGTGCTTTTGGTGCTTTTGGTGGTGTAGGTTCTTTAGGTATTGTTTCTTTTGCTTCTTCTGCTATTGTTTCTTT
>MDTF01004779.1_pt1 | contig 33191 bp, 31 predicted proteins | sample 811191 | NCBI WGS metagenome assembly MDTF01 (sample SAMN05326649, study PRJNA326480) | marine metagenome | isolation source: seawater | place: Southern Ocean | collected 2011 | reverse complement strand
TATTAATGACAAAATAGCAGAATTAATCAAACAAGAATTAAATTAATGATAACTTTTATTAACCTATTAACATTTTCAAGAATTGCACTTGGAGCAATTATTTTCTTGTTATTAATGAGCTCTGACGGTTATTTGCTTGCACTCATTTTATTTTTTGTTGCAAGTATTACAGACTATTTTGATGGATACCTGGCGAGGAAGTATGATGCAGTTTCCGATTTAGGTGAGGTATTAGATCCCATAGCAGATAAGATCCTAATTGTTTTTGTATTATTTGGTCTAGCCGTTAATCTAAATAGTTACCTAATAGCATTTATAGGCGCATTAATTATTGCAAGAGAGATATGGGTAGGTGCCCTTAGAGATTTGAATGCAAGAAATAATAGAAGTAATGCAACTAAAGTTACTTTTTTAGCAAAAATTAAAACAACGATCCAGTTATTTACTATAAGTGTTTATTTACTAGCATTGGCTCTGAATGAGATGCTCCTAATTGTTTTTGCTGATATTTTTCTTTTTATCTCACTTTTCATTACTTTATATACAGGTCTGATATATACACTTAATTCATTTCCTAGCAATGATTCTTAATAAAAGTAATTATAAAATTTGTATTATCGGTCTTGGTTATGTTGGTCTTCCTCTTGCAACTAGATTCTCTTTAAAAGGTTTCGATGTTTTGGGTTTTGACATAAATCAAAATAGAATTGATGAGCTTAATGACTCTCAAGATAGAAATAATGATATGGAGCCTTCTGAAATTAAAAATCTTCTAGATGGCTGTAAATTAACTTCTAATGAAAATGACTTAATAGGCAGAGATATATTCATCGTAACAGTTCCAACTCCAATTAATAAAGATAAAACACCTGATCTAAATCCTATTATTAATTCCAGTCATTTAGTGGGTAGATATATCGGTAAAGACTCTATAGTAATTTATGAATCTACTGTCTACCCAGGCGTCACTGACGATGTATGCACCCCAATTCTTGAAGAGGAGTCAAAGTTAACTATTAATCATGATTTTTATACAGGCTATAGTCCTGAGAGAATTGTTCCTGGTGACAAAATTAATACCATAGAGAAAATAAAAAAAGTTGTATCTGGTTCAAGCCCCCATGCATTAGAAATAATTTCTTTCTTATATTCATCCATTATAGATGCAGGCATTCATATTGCACCTTCAATAAAAATAGCAGAAGCGTCTAAGGTTACTGAAAATATTCAAAGGGATGTCAATATTGCTTTGATCAATGAATTGCATCAAATGTACACATTATTGGGAATAGATACTCATGAAGTAATAGAGGCTGCTGCGACCAAGTGGAACTTTATGAAATTAAAGCCGGGTTTAGTTGGCGGCCATTGCATAAGTATTGACCCTTATTACCTTATGCATAAATCGTTAATGACAGGTTACACACCAAATTTAATGAGAAGTGCTAGAGAAATCAATGACGGAATGGGTCAATGGATAGTTGGCATCTTTTTAAGATTCATAAACAAGCAGAATATTGACCTAAGCTCAATCAACATAACATTTCTAGGCTTTACATTTAAAGAGAATTGCAGTGATACAAGAAACACTAAGGTAAGAGACTTAATATTTTCTATCAAAGATCTTGGCGTTAAAGTTAGTCTTTGGGATCCATTGCTTAATGAGTCTGATTCAGATTGCCTAGAATCTCAGGGAGTAAGTGTTTATAGAAGTAAGCCAGAATATATTCAGTTTGCTTTTCTTTGCGTGCCTCATGATGAAATTTTAGAGTTTTTACAAACCTATGATGGGCCGGTATTTGATTATAAAAGAATAAATATTTAGGAGAATAATTCTTTAGCATTTTTTTATTTATTTTTACTATATAATAATCACCTTTTTGGCTGGATGGCAGAGTGGTTATGCAGCGGCCTGCAAAGCCGTTAACGCCGGTTCGATTCCGGCTTCAGCCTCCATATTTATATGGTATTTTTAAAGATTTAGTTAGTAATAATTTGAGACCAAAGTATAATTAAAATCCTAATTAAGAGTAAATAGGTTGGATTTTAATCATAAAAAAAGGAGTAACATTTACAAGTTTAGCCCGAGTGGTGGAATTGGTAGACACAAGGGACTTAAAATCCCTCGATAGAAATATCGTGCCGGTTCAAGTCCGGCCTCGGGTACCATCTAAGTAGAGGATATATTATGGACGACAATAGTAAAAAAATAGATTTAGGAAATCAATTCATGATTGACGAGGGGATTGATTTCATAGAATTATTTCAAGTCTTATGGAGTGAAAAGTTAAAAATAATTTTTATTACTTTTTTTGCAGTTATTTTTAGTATTTATTACTCTTTAAGCTTACCAGATATATATAAGAGTGAAACAATTTTAGCGCCTGCATCTAGTTCAGGCAGCAGTCTCTCAAGCATGGCTGGTCAATATGCAGGAGTTGCAAGCCTGGCTGGAATCTCAATTCCTTCTTCTGGTGAAACAGATCAAGTTGCTATGGGTATTAAGATTATGCAATCTTTTAATTTTTTTGAAAGATTAGTAACAGATAATGACCTATATTTTAATCTTATTGCTCCAAATGGATGGAATGCCGAATCTAATAAACTAGTCATAGATTCCGATATATATAACGAAAAAACAAAATCTTGGGTAAGTACTTTAAAATTCTCTGTAAATGGCAGGCCTTCAATGCAAACTGCACACAGAATATTCTTAAAAAATTTTTTCGTTGATAATGATAGAAAGACAGGAATAATGACTCTTTCGTATAACCATTATTCTCCATTTATAGCAAAAAAAATTCTTGAATCCTTAGTGTTAGAGATAAATGAGGTGAGTAAAGGTAGGGATATTGCCATAGCAAAAGATTCTATCAATTTTTTAGAAATAGAGCTAAAAAATACTAATTTGAACTCTTTAAGAGCTGCTATGAATAGCTTGCTTTTAAAACAAATTGAGACCATTACATTGGCAAATGCATCTGATGAATATTTTCTAAAAACTCTCTCACCTCCAAGTGCCCCAGAATTAAAATCAGAGCCTAGTAGGTCCATCTTGGTTATATTATTTACTATAATTGGATTTATGCTTGCAGTTACCATCGTTATTTTAAGGCATTATTTGACACCCCTTTATTATAAAGAGTCCTAAATTTTGTTTATAAATAATAAAGTTACTGTTGTCGGCTCAGGGTATGTTGGAATGTCTCTTTCTGTTCTTCTTAGTCAGTCAAACGATGTAACTGTTCTCGATATTGACTTAGTCAGAGTAGATCAAATCAATGAAAAAAAATCTACAATCCAAGATATTAAAATCCAAGAATTCTTAGATAATAAAAAACTATCATTGATTGCAACATCAACCAAAGAATTAGCTTACAAGGATGCAAAGTTTATAATTGTTGCTACTCCTACTAACTATGACTCAGCTACAAATTTTTTTGATACCAGTTCAGTTGATAGTGTTGTTCAAGATGCTATAGATTTAAATGAGGATGCTTTAATTGTTATCAAATCAACTATCCCAATAGGACATACAAAGGCACTGCAGGAAAAGCATAATACTGATCGCATAATATTTTCTCCTGAATTTCTTAGAGAAGGACATGCGCTTGAAGATAATCTTCACCCTTCTAGAATTATTTTAGGTAGCTTGTCTGAGTTGGCTAAAGAGTTTGCCGACCTTCTTAAAAGAGATGCCTTAAAAGATAATATCGATACTTTATTCATGAAATCCACAGAGGCTGAAGCAGTAAAGCTTTTTGCTAACACTTATCTTGCTTTGCGAGTATCATTCTTTAATGAGTTGGATTCACTTGCAATTGTAAGTGATCTAGATTCAAGGAGTATTATAGAGGGAGTCTGTATGGATTCTAGAATTGGGGACGGTTATAATAATCCATCATTTGGCTATGGAGGCTACTGTCTTCCAAAAGATACGAAGCAACTACTAGCAACTTATAAAAATACACCACAGAATATAATTCAAGCTATTGTTTCATCTAATAGCACTCGTAAAGATCTAATAGCTAGTGAGATAATTAAAAAGAACCCTAAAATTGTTGGCTTGTATCGCCTTGTTATGAAGGATGGTAGTGATAATTTTAGATCTTCTGCTATTCAAGGAATAATGAGAAGAATAAAATTAAATGATATAAAAGTAATCATCTATGAACCTAGTCTTAAAGAGTCTATATTCAATGGCTCTGAGGTTATTGACAGCTTAAGTTTCTTTAAATCAAGCTCAGATGTCATTATATCTAATAGGCTTTCTAATGATTTGGATGATGTTACATCTAAAGTTTATAGTCGTGATATTTTTGGAGATAATTAAGTGTTAAATAAAGTTTTAGTTACCGGGTCTGCAGGTTTTATAGGATCAGCTGTTACTTTAAGGCTTTTAGAAATGGGTAAAATAGTTGTAGGTATAGATAATCATAATGATTACTATGATATTAAATTAAAAGAAGCAAGACTTGATCGACATGTTAACCATAAAAACTATACTCATATCCGTATGGATATTGAAGATAGCAATGCTGTTGAAGTTCTATTTAAAGAAAATAATTTTGAGGCCGTTGTTCATTTAGCAGCACAAGCTGGTGTTCGTTATTCCATTGATAACCCCTCTGTATATATAAATACTAATATAGTTGGATTTGGTAATATATTAGAGGGCTGTCGACATAATAATATAGCTCATCTTGTATATGCATCAAGTAGTTCAGTCTATGGAGCCAATACAAAGATGCCTTTTTCAGTTCATGATAATGTTGATCATCCTCAAAGCTTATATGCTGCAAGTAAAAAAGCTAATGAGTTAATGGCGCATACCTATAGCCATTTATATAGTTTATCAACAACGGGTTTACGCTTTTTCACTGTTTATGGGCCATGGAGTCGACCAGATATGGCTTTATATAAGTTTACAAAAGCAATTATCTCTGGAGAAAAAATTAAAGTATTTAATTATGGAAAACATAGACGAGACTTTACTTATATAGATGATATAGTTGCGGGAATTGTTCTTGTTCTAGAAAGGCCTAGTAAAGGCAATTGTGAATGGAATGGTAATAATCCAGATCCTGGATCATCAACAGCACCGTATAGTATTTATAATATCGGGAATAATGAACCCGAAGAATTATTAGATTATATCGAGGCTATCGAAGATTCATTATCTATTAAGGCAGAAAAAGAATTACTACCACTTCAGCCTGGAGACGTGCCTAATACATTCGCAGATATCGATAATTTAGTTCAAGAGTTTGATTATAAACCATCAATGAATATGAGAGAGGGTGTTGATAGGTTTGTAAAATGGTATTTAGATTTTTATCAAATAAATAAATAAAAGGTAATATTATGAAAAAAGTATATGTGAGTTTAATAGCTGATCTACTTCATGCAGGTCATATTAAAATTTTAAAAGAAGCTGCAAAGCATGGAGAGGTAACTGTAGGTTTATTAACTTCATCAGCAATATCTGAATTAAAAGATACAGCATATCTTAAATATCAACAAAGATTAGTCGTAGTTGAAAACTTAGAAATGGTAGCAACGGTAATACCTCAAGAGACGGCCAGTTACTCCACTAACCTAATGCAACTTAAACCTGATTTTGTTGTTCATGGGGATGATTGGGTTTCAGGCGAGCATTCGAGTTATAGAAAAGAAGTTATAGATATACTCTCAAAGTGGGAAGGCAAGCTTTTAGAAGTGCCATATAGTTCTGAAATTAGTGATCAAAACATTAAAGACCAGCTAATGAAATTAGGAGTTACAACAGTAAATCGTTGCTCTAGATTAAAGAACCTAATTAATAATAAAGAGACTATTTTGATACTTGAAGCTCATAATGCTTTGAGCGCATTAATTGCAGAAAATACTACCGTAACTAGAAATGGTAAAAAAGTGAGTTTCGATGGCATTTGGTCAAGCTCTCTCACAGATTCAACAGCAAAAGGAAAGCCTGATATTGAGGCCGTTGATATGACATCTCGAATTAGTGCAGTTAATGATATTTTTGAAGTTACAACAAAACCAATGATATTTGATGCTGATACAGGGGGCAAAACTGAACACTTTGCGTTTACTGTTAAGAGTTTAGAAAGGACCGGTGTTAGCGCTGTAATTATTGAAGACAAAACAGGCCTTAAAAAAAATTCATTATTTGGAACTGATGTAGAGCAAACTCAAGATACTATAGAAAACTTTTCAAATAAAATAAAAGCAGGAAAAGCAGCACAGATTACTGATGATTTTATGGTGATAGCTCGAGTTGAATCTCTAATCCTTGATGCTGGAATGGAAGATGCATTGATTCGTTCAGTAGCTTATGTAAATGCAGGTGCAGATGGAATTATGATTCATTCAAGACATAAAGACCCAAGTGAAATAATTGAATTTGTCCAGAAATTTAGAGCTCTAGATACTACCACCCCTATAGTTGTAGTTCCAACTTCATTTAACTCAGTAACTGTTGAAGAGTTCTCCGAAATGGGAGTCAATATAGTTATAAGTGCAAATCATATGATAAGAGCTGCCTACCCCTCAATGTTAAAAGTTGCAAGATCTATTTTAGAAAATGGAAGAAGTTTAGAAGCCGATGACGATTGCATGTCAATTAAAGACATTTTAGAATTCATCCCTGGAACAAAGTAAAGGAAAAAAGATATGAAAAAACGCATCATGGTAGATATGTCCGCTACTTTAATTCACCATGGCCATATCAGGTTGATAAAGAAAGCATCAGAATATGGAGAAGTGGTTATCGGTTTGACCAGTGATGATGAAATATCTAGTAAAAAAGGTTACCAGCCTGAGCTAGCATTTGAACATAGAAAAGAGATATTAGAATCAGTTAAGTATGTTACCGAGGTTGTTGAAACACCCTGGCTTCTTGATGAAAGTATTCTAGTTAAATATAAAATAGATTTATTAGTTCATGGTGATGATAATTCTAATTTAATACCAGATAACAAAATTAAAATATTTCCTAGAACTGAGGGAGTTAGTAGTTCTGAAATAAGAATTAAAGTTCTAAAAGCTAAGACTCAAATCAATAACCAAAAACTAATGCTTACACCTGGTCCGGCTGTAGTTCTTCACGAAAATATAGAATACCTAAAACCAATATTTGGAAGAGGCGATGATGAATATACCTTGATGGCAGAAAGTGTTACTAATTGGGTAAAGGAACTTAGCGGTCAAGATAAACTGATGATGCAACAAGGATCTTCTACCCTTGCTCTTGAATTAGCAGCACATAGTTTTGTTGAGGGGAAGGTTTTATTAATTTCTACAGGATACTATAGCGATCGCTTGGAAATTCTTTTACCTAAAAGCTGCGACTTAACAATTTATAAGTATGAAGATATAGAGAAAATTAATAGTAAATTTGATTGGGTTTTATGTGCTTATACCGAGACATCAACAGCATTTAAACTAGATTTAAAAAAAATTAAAAATAAGGCAAATGAAGTTGGGGCAAAGCTCTATGTTGATGCTACAGGGTCTATTGGTCTTGAAGACCACCATGAATTAGCAGATGTAATGGCTTTCAGTTCATGCAAGGGCTTGTTTGGTCTCACTGGAGCATCATTCATTGCATACAAGAATGATCTAATACCCAAAACTAAAAATTTATTTTATTTCAACATGGAAACTCAGATTAATAAAATGGTAACTGGTCCTTATCATGCTATTGCTTCTTTATATGGGGTCATGAAAAACCACCCTATTTTAAAAAATAGAGTCAAGAAAAGTAAGAAAGCAACACTAGAAAAGTGGAGCAACCTAACAAGAGATGATAAGAATCAACCTTTATTATGTACCTATATAGAGGGTCAAATCGTTCCTAATGATGAAAATATCGTCCTTTACTCTCCTCGATCTGAGTTAAGTGGATCAGTGATATGTCATTTTGGTGAAATACATATGGATGAGGTTTATATTGATAAAAGAATTGAGGTTATAAAATGATCGACACTGATTCCTTTATAAGAACTTTAATAAATAAAGAATATAGTCATCTTTGTGTAGTTCCATGTAGTTTTGTTAAAAATTTAATTAATGCATCTATTAATTTTGGTAACGAGATAGAATATGTTCCATGTGCTAGTGAAGCAGTTGCGTGTTCAGTTGCGGCTGGATTAAAGATTGCAGGAAAAAAACCAATAGTTATTGTTCAATCTTCTGGGTTAACAAATATGGGCAGTTGCTTAACAAGCCTGCTTAATCCTTATGATATTCATTTTCCCATTATTGTGAGCTGGAGAACATATAAAGAGGGCGACAGTGAAATACAGCACAAGCATCTAGCTGAAAATCTCCCTAAATTAATTGATTCCTATGGATATAAACATACCATTATCAATAAAGAGAGTATTGATATTGCTATTGAGCAAATTGAAGAATGTGAGAGCATTAAGCAAATATGCTTATTAGAAAAAGAGACTTTTACAAAGATTGATCTTTTACAAAAACATCAGCTTGAACTTTCTATATACCCAAAAAGAAGCAAGTATTTGGATATATTAAATACGAAATATAAAGACACTGAGACTTTTTTTGTTGGAACAACAGGAAATACAGCTCGTGAAATGTATTCTTATATGCCAAATACCAATAACTTCTACATGGCTGGCAATATGGGAGGTGCTTTGAGTCTTGGTCTTGGAGTAAGTAAAGCTGGAAAAAAAGTCATTGTTTGTGGGGGCGATGCAGAGTTTGTTATGCACATGGGAGGACTCACAACAGCAGGCCGTTATGCTGGAGAGTGTGACTTGATTTATATTCTATTTGATAATGAATCAAATAAAAGTACAGGTGGACAAAAAACATATCAGCAACATATTGACTATGGCCAGATTGCTTGCTACTCAGGAATTAAATCATCAATTGATCTTGTAGAAGATACCTTAGCTTTTAAAGAATCTCTGAATCAAGATATAAATCAAGATGGCATCAGAATAATTGTTGTAAAATGTAGCTATGATGATGAAACACCTAGACCTCCAATCAAAGTCGTTAAAAGAAGTGAAGTATAAATAACAAGGAAATAATTATTATGGAAGAAAAACAATTAGTTCAAGATGAAGAGTACAGTTTTCCCTATCATTATATTCCTCAATACAAAGATGGTTTTTCACAACATGCATCTTGGGATTGGAGTAAAAATTACATAAGTGCAGCAGAATTTATAATAGAGCAAATAAAGAATGATAAAAATATCTCCTCAATTGCTGATGTTGGCTGTGGTGATGGAAGGCTTACAAGGGAGATATATTTAGAATTAGAAGACCTTGATGTTATAGGAATAGACTATTCTTCAAGAGCAATTAATCTTGCTAAAGCACTAAATCCTAAAATTAATTTTAAGAATATAGATATCATTAACGAAGATACTGATCTTAGAGTTGATGCAGTAACCTTGGTAGAGGTTTTTGAACATATTCCTGTTGATTTATGTCATCGCTTTGCAGCTTCTCTTGCTAAAATTTTAAATGATGATGGCACGGTTTATTTAACTGTGCCTCATACAAATATAACTCTATCTGACAAGCATGAACAACATTTCGATTTAAAGATATTAAAGAGCTATTATGATAAATATTTTAATGTAGAAAAGGTTCTATATATTCAAAAAACTACTCTTTTTATGAAATTTCTTAATAAGTTTATAAACAATAAATATTTTATTATCACCCATGATTTTATTAATACATTTGCTTATAACTACTATAAAAGTAAATGTTTTTTTGCAGATGAATCATCGTGCGAGAGAATTTATCTAAAATTAAAAAAAAGAACAAAATAATTGAAGGATAATCGATAATCCATCATTATTAGTTATTAAAAACGGACTCATGAGCTTTAACATAAATTTTTCTAATGATAAGGATATATTTATATTATTCTTTGGAAGAGTTCTTCAAACTTTTTTGTCATTAGTAGCAATAAGAGTTATCACAACATTTTTCTCAACAGATCAAATTGGGAATTATTATCTAATACTGTCAATAGGGTTTTTCTTTAGCTATATCCTACTTAATCCTATTGCTATGTTTTTTAGTAGGCATTTGGTCGGCTGGAGGCTTAGTAAACAAGTTTTTAATGCATTTTTTTTATTTTTTTCATACATATTAGTAACAAGTCTTATTGCTGTTATTTTTAGTTATTTTTTATATTATATTTTAGATTATCAAGCTAAGTTTGAGTTAGCAGAATTTTTAGTTGTTATATGTTTTGTTGTTATTATAAGCACAACCCATAGAAATTTACTTACTGGAATAAACATACTGCAAAGTAGATTAGTTTTTATTGTAGCTATGATTATTACTCTTTCCTTATCTTTATTAACATCAGTTAGTCTTATTTATTTCTATGATCCTAAGGCGATTAATTGGTTTTACGGAATCTTGTTTGCAGAATTTATAACGTTGCCATTCATCTTAAATTATTTTTTATCAGGATATAAATTAAGTTTTTCAATTATCTTAAAAAAATTAACCAGGTCGAAGGTTAAAAATGTAGTTAGTTTTTCTGCTCCAATTGCTTTAACAAATATATTTTTATGGGGGCAATTGTATCTATATAGAATAATTGTTGATTACAAATATAGCGATGATGTACTCGGAATTATTGGTGTTGCCTTAGCAATTTCTACTGCAGTATTTGCGGCAGTAGAAAATATTATTATGCAGTATTATTATCCAATTTTTCTTGGAAAAATTCATAATGCATCAAGTAAAACCATAACAAATGCTTGGAGTGATATGGCATCAAAAATAATCCCTATTTATATTTTAACAGCACTTTTCGTCATATCTATGGCTGCCAATCTTTTAGTAATTCTTGTAGATGAGGCATTTCATTATGTGTATACATTTACCATGATTGGAGTTGGTATTGAATTTTTTAGAGTTATGACTAATCTCCTTAATCAGCTACTTCAAGCAGAATATAAAACTAAATTAAGTATCTTTCCATATTTTGTGGGTGTTATGATTACGTTCTCATTATTACTATTAATCGATTTTACAGAGCATCTAAATGGAATCATATGGGTACTAACCCTTGGAGGATTTTTAATTTTTATGTGTATGCTATTAACGATTTACAGCTTTACATCCATTAATTTAAATATTAATTTTAAGAAGATTTCTCTCCTTGTATGCCCCTTTCTTATTTATATCCTATTGGGCATTAATTTATACCCACTTTATACCAGCCTAATAATAATTGTTATCTCGTGCTTATACCTTTTATTTGCTGTTGTAACAGTTAACAATAACAGTGCATAAAAAATGAAAGTTCTCGTATTATTTACCGATATGATAAGAGCTAATAGGCTATCGCTTTTTAATGAAAATTTTTCTCATGTAACACCTCTTGACCAAAGTTTAAAAAAAATTGGCGGAACTGCCTACACTAACTGTTTTACACAAGGTCCAGATACTCCTAGAGGGATTTCGTCAGTATTAACAGGCAAATCTCCTTTTTTCAATGGTTGTGATGTTAGGCTAAAATGGCCAAGGTTTTTCTTAGACCCATCACTAAAAACCATATTTGATTTATTTAAAGAGAATAATTTCAAAATTGACATTCTGTCTGACCCAAGAGAAAGAGCAATTGGAATATTTCCTGAGGATATTGCTAGTTTTTACGAAGACGACAATACATATGACATTGATAGTTTTTTTAAAAACTTAATAATAGAAAATGATCATTTTATTTTTTTATGTTTGCCTCAATTTCACTGGACATTAGATGCTTATGGAGCTTCATTGAATGGTGAGAAAAATGCTCATTTAGACATTTCTAATACTATTGATAAAGTTTTTAATTATGTTGACAAGGATACCTTTGATCATATTTTCATATTCTCAGACCACGGGTTTAAATTTACCCATGAAATTAGAAGCGAGCCAGAACATTTACTACTAAACTCTGATAGGACCAATACGATTATGATGCACAGAGAGAAGTTTCAAAACAATTTAGCTTATTCAAATAAACTTTGCTCAATTACAGATCTGTACCCAACTTTTCAAGAAATTTTAGGAACTAGTGCTAATAGCGATAGCATCTCATTATTTTCTAAGAAAGAGCATGAATATGTCGTTATCGAAGATCATATTAACTTTATGCCTTCTGTGAATCAGAATATTGAGCTATGGTCACTTGTTACTCCATCTCATATCTATATCAGACAGCTAGATAAGGCACATATTATTAACAGGAATAATAATATTATCGAAAGTTCTGTTATTGTTGAATATGATCAAATTCTTGAAAGAGAATCTTCATATGGCAAGTATAAAAATGAGTTTGAAAAAGTTTTTGTTTATAGTAAAAATCTTCAATTAGTAATTGGAACAAATTTCGATAAATTATATGATTTTAGAAGAAACAAAAGATCGCCAGCTATTTCATATATTTTTAAAGTAAAAGATCTTATTGTTAATTTTATTATAAAGTTATTTTCTTAATATGAGCATGGTAAGTATTGTGATGGGGGCTTTCAATGAAGAGTCTTCCATAGCTAAAGCAATTGAAAGTATTTCTACCCAAACCTATAAATCCTGGGAATTCATAATAATTGATGATTGTTCTTCGGATAAAACCCAAGAAATAATCAAGAGATATTGCGATAAAGATAACAGAATAAGACTTGTTATAAATAGTAAAAATTTAGGTTTAGCTGCTAGTCTTAATAAAGGCATATCTCTTGCAAATGGAATTTATATTGCAAGGATGGATGCAGACGACATATCTTTGCCTGATAGACTCAAAAAGCAAGTAGAAGCCCTCGATACTAATAAAGAAATTATGGTTATAGGTACTGGAGCATATTATCTTAATAAAAATAAAAATAAAAAAGTGAAAAAAATCATTAACATGCCAGAAAGTAATAAAAATATCTCCAAGTCTATATTCAAAACATCTCCCTTTATTCATCCTACTGTGATGATTAGAAGAAAATTTCTTGAAATTACCCAAGGTTATAATCCTGCCTTAAGGCGAGCCCAGGATTATGATTTATGGCTTAGAGGAAGACATATAGGTGAGTACCATAATTTACAAGAACCTCTAATAATATATCTGGATAACAATAAAAAGCTCTTTACTGGTTATTACAATACTGTACTAATTAGGTTCAAAAATTCAAAAAACATATATGATCTATTTAAATCCTTATACTGGAGTTTATATGAAACCATTTTTATTCTTTATATATTCTTGATTCAAATTTTTAAGAAAAAAGGTTAATTTATAATATGAAAATAGCTATTGATGCAACATTTACACCCAATGGTGGTTCTCTGGGTCATCTTCAAGAATTTATTAGAGCAATTGGGGCAATTTATAATAAAACTGATTTATTGCTTTATCTAAAAAGAGAAAATATTGAAATATTAGATGATGATATTTTAGAAAATTGTACAGTAAAGATCGTTCCTCTTGCATCTTATGGAAATATTGTAAGAGTTTTTTGGGGTCAATTTTTTCTTCCTTTCATAGCTATGAAAGATTCAATTGATGTTTTATTCTGTCCAGGTAATATCTCACCAATTATCAAAACAACAAAAATTAAATCGCAATGGATTGCCACCATAGGCCCATTTTGCAAAGACGTGTATTTTGGGTTAAATGCCTCGGAAAAATTCATAATGAAAGTGAATAAATGGCTAATACTTTTATCAGGGTATACGTCAAATGTAGTAGTGCATGAATCAGGATATTCAAGGTTATTATTTGAAACTAATTATAAATATTCATCAAAAAAACAATATTTAATTGAATGTGGTAAAGACAATTTTTTTCTACCAAATGATATAAAAATTTTCACGAATAGTGATATTGCTAATATATCAAGTGATGACCTTCTATGTGTTTCTCATTTATATCCATATAAAAATATAGAGCTCTTGATAAGAGTTTTTAGTGTTTTAAAAAAAAATAAGAATTCAAAAATAAAATTATTTATAGCTGGCCAGCAAGATTTTTTTCAATATTTTAATTCTCTTCAGGATTTGGTAAAAGAACATGAGCTAGATTCTGAAGTTATTTTTACAGGAATGGTATCAAAAAAAGAGCTAAGATATGCATACTCTAAATGTAAACTATTCATTTTTCCTTCGTTATGTGAAAGTAGTGGATATACCTTAATTGAAGCAATGTCATGTGGCGCACCAGTGCTTGCATCCAATAAAACAGCTATACCATATACCTGCAAGGAAGGCGCAGAGTACTTTGATGCATATAGTGATGAGGATTTGTTATTAAAATTAGAAACCATATTGCATAGCAATGAGCTACTTCAGAATATGAGAGAAAAATCTTTAAAGCGAGCATCAGAAATGATTGACTATAAGAAAGCTACTCATGAATTTTTAACTATTATCAATAACAAATTCTGATATGAATCTTATTTCTAATAATTTAAATGTGGATAAGGGGGCTTACAGGGCTGCTAAAGGTTCAATCTTTTTGTTGATTGTCTTATATTTTGTAGAATTAGTTTTCAATATCATGGGCAGCCCTCTAGGACAAAACTCTACCTACAAAATTTTCTTAGTATTATCATTTGGTGCAGCTTTTTATATATATTTAATCACTTTTGTTATTATAAGCTCTGGCAGGTTTTCCCATACCAGTCTTATGGTTTCTTTAGTAACAACCTTAACACTATTAATAGGCTTTATAAATCAATGGTATTTAACAGATATAGTTGGAGATGCGCTTAGGTTTTTTGCACCATTGCTAGCATATTTTGTTGGAATAAAACTTTTTAAGAAACTGAATATAGATCAAATTAAAATAGTCTTTATGAGGATTATGAAAGGCTTATCCATAATAGTCTTGTTTAATTTATTTATAAAATTGTTCAGTATGTTATTTCTAGGCGAGCCTTTAGTAAAGTATCCCAACGGAGGAGTTGATGTTCCAATACTTTTAGTTTCTTTTTTTATTGTTGCTTGGTTTTATATTAAAAAACCCTCAATTTCTTTTAGCTTTTTTATAATTTTCATAGCACTCCTTTTTATAATGAATCCGATCATTTCAGCATCGAAGGCTGCTTTGATAACAGTTGCTGCAACTGTTATATTTATTCCATTATTCTTTGGTAAATTTCGTCATAAATTCGGAGCAGTTATATTTATCTCATTAGGCACCTTACTTATTGTAAGTAGTGAGCTTGGAATGCTTCTAATAGGTAGATTTGAAGTATTACTTCAATTAATTTTAAACACGGAAACCACATCAAATGTAAAAGATGGAAGTAGTTTTGCAAGATTAATCGAATTACAAAGTGCTATAGATGGGTTGATGAAATCAGATTTTTTCCCTCTATCTATCTTATTTGGATCTGGATCTGGATCATTGTGGTACTCTTCTGTTGATATAGGAACGGGTCTTAATTCTGAAAATTTTAGGAATGATGGTGGTGCCCATCATATTCATATTGAATTAGTTTCATTATTGTTCAGACATGGACTGCTTGGACTTTTTATATATCTAGGATGGATGTTTTATATTTTTAAAAAATCTTTATATGTTTTTAAATATTATTATAAAAAAGATATTTTCCTAATGAGCATTGCTGCAGCTGTTGCTTTGCAAATGCTTACTGCTTTTCTTGGCATGCTCACAGATACATCTATATATGGTCATTTTACTGTAGGATTAATTTCAGCTATACCCGTAGTCCTTTATTCCCAAATCAAATTACTACATAACAATATTTAGAATCTAGATGATTTTAAATTAATATTTTTTTATTTTTGTTTACTATTTTACCACTCAATGTGATGTTAAATTAGTTATAATGTTCCAAAATAAAACTTACTACTTTTTAGTAATCAGATATTAATAAATGGGTATTAAGAACTTAAAATGAATGACCAAAAGTATGATTGGATAGTAGCGGGTGCTGGTATAGCTGGGATCTCTATTGCTGAAATTTTGTGCCGCGAAGGAAAGTCAGTGCTTTTAATTGAAAAAAATACTCAAATTGCTTCTGAAACCAGCAAAGTTTTTCATGAGTGGCTTCATACAGGAGCTCTTTATTCACTAGTTCCCGATAGCCTTTATACAACAAGATACTTGTTAGGGGCAATGGATGATTTATTTGAATATTATGGTGGTTTTGAGAGAATGAATTTATCTCAAACTGAAAACGGTATTTCCATGGCAGATACTGGCTGGTTCAATCAAGATTATATAGAGTATAGGTATAAGGTCAGAAAATTTAATCCTATATGGATGTCACTAGTCTCGAGGGCAGTTAATATATCCAATCTAATTAATGATCATGATTGGCTTAGAAGGCGAGCAGGTGGATCTGAGTATGGATCATCAAAAATAAAATTAAAATACTCTTTTGATCTTATTCATAAACAGCTTTTATCTAATAAAAAGTTTTATTCTATAAGCAGCCCTGACTTTACTATGAACTCAAGAGTTTTAATGTCTGATCTTTTAGGTTCGGCCCTTAAAAATGGGTTGGAAGTAGTTACATCGGAGGCAGTTGAAAGTATAGAGCAGGCTAGTTCCGTTGTTAATGTGGTGACCTCTGGGGGTAAATATCAAGCAGATAATATTGTTATCTGTAGCCCAGATATTATTTCTAAACAATTCAATATACCAGTAACTACAGGCTATGCACCAATGGCTGTGGTTGAAAATGTTCCCGAAGATGAGAAGAGCTTTGTAGAGCTAGATTACTATACCAAAACATGCATAAATTTATTAAAGAAAGAGAATGGCATAGGCTTAGCCGGAGGAATAACTGTTAATAAGGAAAAAGAAATTAAGCCATATCTTGATTATGTAATAAAAGAGCATAAAAAAAGAAATCCAGGAATAAAAGTAATTGATGATTATGTTGGATTGAAAAGAGAGCTAGTTCAAAATAAAGAAAAAAGAAATTATCTCTATCATATCAATCAGCATGATTCAAAAATATGGTCTGTAGTGTTAGGTAAATTTACATTAGCCTTCAGCATGGCACCTGAATTTTATAGAAGAGCTTATAATATAAATCCTACGCAGGCATGCAATAAGGATATTGAAAATATAGATACTAATATAATTTCAAAGACTTCATGGAAGGAAATCGTGGATAATAAAAAAAAGGAGATACAATAAAATGGGAATGATTAAATTACCAGATGCCTCAGTAAAGCATTTTGATGAAAATTATAAAGAAATTTTTTCTTCAGGCAGTCTTGCTGAAGGGCAGTGGAATAAGAAAGTTGGTGAATGGGGTTGCGCATTTACCTCGTCTCCATACGCTCTTGCTGTAAATTCTAATGGCGCAGGAATTCTAGCAATTTTGAATGTATTGAAAACCTTTAGAAATAAGAAGACTATATTTTTGCAAAGTAATACCATGTATGGCGTCAAGACGATGTCTCTAACATCAGGTCTTGATTTAATTGGTTTTGTTGATTGTTCTTTAGACTACCTAATGCCAACTTATTCTCAAGTGAAAAGTTTTATTGATTCAATCGATCGTCCTGAGGAAAGTGTTTTCTTGATAACGCATATTGGCGGCTGGGTTAATCCTGACATAGAAAAAATTGCTGCTTTATGCAAAGAAAAAAAAATCGCATTAGTCGAAGATTGCGCACATAGTCTTGGTGCTACTTTGAATGGTAAACATACAGGCCTATTTGGAGATGCAGGCGTTTATTCGTTATATGCAACCAAGGCCGTTCCTGCTGGTGAGGGAGGTATAGTTATCTCCAATGATGAAGATTTATTTAATAAAGTGGACAAGTATGCTATTTATGATAGATTTGATCAGAAATTAGATTTAGGAGTAAATAATAGAATGTCTGAAATTGGAGCATTGTTATGCTATTCAGTCCTTACTGAGACTCAATCTATTATTGATAACAAATACTTAATTGCACAAAAGTATATAGATGCATGTAATAAGTATGGTTGGGAGTTTATTGATCCTCAAAAAAATAATCAGCAATCAAATCTATATAAATTTACTTTATTATCCAGATCTGATGATCCCCATAAAGAGTTTGCACAAATAAAAACTAGGACATCTCCAGTATATGATTATGCTTTGGGTAATGACTCGGCTGAGGTGCATAAGCGACACATATGTCTTCCTATTTGGTATAAATTTGATGACGAGGAAGTTAAAAAAGTCTTACTAGAATTAAGGAAATAATTATAGATGTTTAATAATAAAGTAGTCTTAATAACTGGTGGCACTGGTTCATTCGGTAATGCTGTCCTAAATAGATTTCTTGACTCTGATGTTTCAGAAATAAGGGTATTTAGTAGAGATGAGAAAAAACAAGATGATATGCGAAAGAAATACCAAAACCAAAAGTTAAAATTCTATATAGGTGATGTTAGAGATATTGATAGCGTTAGGTCAGCTATGCGTGGTGTAGATTTTGTTTTTCATGCTGCTGCACTTAAACAGGTTCCATCATGTGAATTTTATCCATTACAAGCAGTAAAGACTAATGTAATTGGGACAGAGAATGTTCTAGAATCTGCCATTGAACATGGCGTTAAAAGAGTGATTTGTTTAAGCACTGATAAAGCAGTATACCCAATTAATGCCATGGGTATTAGCAAAGCAATGATGGAAAAAGTTGCGATTGCAAAATCTCGAGAAAGTCGAGACACCTGTATTTGTGTAACTAGGTATGGCAATGTTATGGCATCCAGAGGCTCTGTTATCCCACTATTTGTAGACCAAATTCGATCTCAAAAACCAATAACTATTACTGATCCAGAAATGACACGCTTTATGATGACACTGGATGATGCTGTTGATTTAGTTATATATGCATTTAAACATGGTCAATCTGGCGATACATTTGTTCAAAAAGCACCAGCTGCTTCTATTGAGATATTAACAGAAGCTCTCAAAGATATATTAGATGTTAAGGATTACAAAGTTAAGGTCATGGGAACGCGACATGGTGAAAAATTATTTGAAACATTACTTAGTCGTGAAGAGATGGCAGCATCACAAGATTTAGGAGATTATTATCGCGTGCCTCCTGATCTAAGAGATCTTAACTATGGGAAGTTTATGGATGAGGGAGAAAGGCTTATTTCAGAAGCTAGAGACTATAATTCTCATAATACTGAGCGTTTAGACCTAGAAGGTATGAAAATTTTATTAATGAAACTGGAGTATCTTCAGCTAATCATCAAGGGTGATAATGTTTGGTCAGATGATTAAGTAATGGATGAATTAAAATTACGCCGAATTTTAGTTACAGGTGCCAATGGTTTTATAGGAAAAAACTTAATTGTTAGGCTCTCTGAAGAAAAAAATATTGAAACCCTAAAGTTTGTTCGTGGGGATAGTCAAGATAGGCTTAATGAGCTCATTGCAAAAAGTGATGCTGTAATTCATTTAGCTGGTGAAAATCGCCCATCTGACATTAAAAATTTTACTAAAGGCAACACAGATCTTACTGCTATTTTATGTGAAGCTATTCAGAGAACTGGAAAGAACATACCATTAATCTTAACATCATCAACTCAAGCCAAAGCTAACAACCCTTATGGCAAAAGCAAGCTCGAGGCAGAAAACTTAGTTAAAAGATATATTAAGAAAACTGGCAATTCTGGAATTATCTATCGCTTGCCAGGGGTATTTGGAAAGTGGTGTAAACCGAATTATAACTCTGTTGTAGCAACATTTTGTCACAATATTTCAAGAGATTTGCCTATCCAAATTAACGATCCCTCATCTAGTCTCAGTCTAATTTACATAGACGATCTTATGGATATTTTTATTAAGGCTTTAGATGGGTTTCAAGATGGTCTTAAGATTGGAGAAATAGATAATACCTATACAATTACTCTAGGCGCACTATCTCAAATGATTTTAGCTTTTAAAAACTCTAGAGATAGCCTTATCTCAGAAAAAGTAGGGACTGGCTTTTGTCGGGCGCTATATGCAACATATATTAGCAATCTTTCTTCGGAACAATTCTCATACTCACTTCCAATATATGGCGATGAAAGAGGTGTCTTTGTTGAAATGTTAAAAACTAAAGATACTGGTCAGTTTTCATTCTTTACTGCTCATCCAGGAATTACGAGGGGTGATCATTATCACCACACAAAAAGCGAAAAATTTTTAGTTATTAAAGGCCATGCAAGCTTTGACTTTCGTCACATGATCACTAATGAAACATATACTATTGATACGAAAGGTGGAGAGGCTATTATTGTTGAGACTATTCCTGGTTGGGCTCATAATATAACAAATATTGGAACGGAAGAGATGGTTGTAATGTTATGGGCTAATGAAATATTTGACAGAGACCGGCCTGACACTTTCATAAATGAGGTTTAGATGAAAAAATTAAAAGTTATAACAGTGGTTGGAACACGTCCTGAAATTATTAGGCTAGCTTGTGTTTTACCACGCCTTGATGAATATTGTGAGCATATTCTTGTTCATACAGGACAAAACTATGATTATGAATTAAATGAAATTTTTTTTGATGACTTAGGAATTCGTAAACCTGATCATTTCTTAGAAGCAGCAGGCCTTAATGGCGCTGAAACTATCGGCAAAGTTATTATAGAAGTAGATAAAATCTTAGAAAAACTCAATCCAGATGCCATGTTAGTGCTTGGCGATACTAATAGCTGTTTGTCGGTTTTACCAGCTAAACGTCGCAAAATTCCAACTTTTCATATGGAGGCTGGTAATAGATGCTTTGATATGAGGGTTCCTGAGGAAATTAATCGACGCATTGTTGATCACACAGCTGATATTAATATGACTTATAGTTCTATTGCTCGAGATTATTTGCTGAGAGAGGGCATATCCCCAGATATGGTTATTAAAACTGGGAGTCCATTGTTCGAGGTTTTATCTCAATATCGTTCAAAAATTGATAATTCTGATGTGTTAAAAAAACTGAATCTTGATGTTGGGCAATTTTTTGTTGTGAGCGCCCATAGAGAAGAGAATATAGATTCTGATATAAATTTTGATAAGTTAATTACAACACTTAATGTACTATCTGAAACCTATAACTTACCCATAATTTTCTCTACCCACCCTAGAACAAAAAAAAGAATTGAAAAGAAGGGTGTAAAGTTTCATGAGAATATAAAACTATTAAAACCACTTGGATTTACAGATTATAATAAACTACAAATAAGTGCTAAGGCTGTTCTTTCTGATAGTGGAACTATAAATGAAGAATCATCTATTTTAAATTTTCCAGCTTTAAATATTCGTGAAGCCCATGAAAGACCTGAGGGAATGGAGGAAGCCTCTGTTATGATGGTTGGTCTTGACTCGGAGAGAGTTATGCAAGGTCTAGAGATACTTAAAGATCAACCCAAAGGTTCAGCGTCTATATTAAGAAGAGTTGCCGATTATAGTATTCCCAATGTTTCTCACAAGGTTGTAAGAATTATTCATAGTTACACAGATTACGTAAATAGAGTTGTCTGGAAGAAGTACTAATTGACAGGCTTCATAGAACAAAAAAAAGTTTTAATTGTAAGTCAATATTTCTGGCCTGAAGATTTCCGTGTCAATGAGTTGGTTTTAGGACTTAAAAAAAAAGGTTGTATTGTAGAGGTTCTAACAAGTACACCAAATTATCCTTTGGGACAAATCTTTAAAGAATATAAGAAAAATCCAGGTAAATATACTCACTACAATAGTATTTATATTCATAGAGTTAGTCAAATCTCCAGAGGAAACAATAAATTTACATTAGTTCTTAATTATTTATCATTTTTAATATCAGCAAGTTTTTATTGCTTATGTAAATTACGAAAAAAAAATTATGATGTAATTTTTGCAATTCAGCTTTCACCGATATTCTCTGTTATTCCAGCAATTATTTGTAAGAAATTATTTAAATCACCATTATTTTTTTGGGTTCTAGACGTCTGGCCCGACTCTATAACGCCGATAAAAATAAATACAAATTCATATAGATATAAGTTGCTAGAAAGAATTTGTTATTTACTATACTCATCAGCTGATTTCTTACTATTAAGTTCAAAGGGTTTTGAGAGTCGATTAAGTGAAATGGGTGTTATCAAACCAAAAATGATTTATTTCCCTAACTGGGTAGAGGATGTTTATTCTCATGATCTTAATCTCGACTCTGATGAGGGTAGCAAGGTAAAGAGTTTGCTCTCAAGATGGTCGGATAAAAAAATCTTTCTATTTGCAGGAAATTTAGGCGAGGCCCAAGACTTTCCTAATCTATTAAAAGGCTTTAAAGATTCATCATCCCTAGGAGAAGTTGTTTTCTTAATTATTGGCGACGGCCGTTATAAAGAATCGCTTATCTCAATAATTAATTCATACAATCTTAAAGATAATGTGTTTCTTCTTGGTAGATATGAAAGTAGCTATATGCCTTATTTTTACTATTATGCAGATATTTTAGTTTTTTCACTTTTAGATATACCAATTTTTAAATTAACTTTGCCGGGTAAAGTTCAGAGCTATATGAGCTCAGGATCGCCTATTGTAGGTATGGTTAATGGAGAGGCTGAACTGCTTATCAAAGAAGCAAAATGTGGTTATTCTGCAGCCTCAGGAGATACAAAACATCTATCAATTTTGATTGATAGATGCTGTTCTTCCTCAGAACAAGATTTAAAACAACTTGGTCTTAATGGAAAAATCTATGCACATGATAACTTTGACTATAATTCTTTAATGAGCAAGGTGGTAAGTTATTTTTAGTTACACAACTTCAACAACTTCCAATCATATAGTCTTTAATTTTACGTATAATTAAATTATGAAAATTGTAATTGTAAGCGGAGGATTTGATCCATTGCATTCAGGACATATAGCCTATCTTAGGTCTGCAAAAAATTTAGGTAATAAATTAGTTGTTGCTCTTAATAGTGACGAATGGTTAAAACTTAAAAAAGGTAAGTTTTTTTTGCCGTTTAAAGAAAGAAAAATAATAATTGAAAATCTAAAAATGGTGGACGAAGTTATAGGTTTCGAAGATGACGAGTTGGGGAGTTGCATAAATGCACTTAAAAAAACTATAAATACCTATCCTGAAGATGAAATTATTTTTTGTAATGGAGGCGATCGTAATCAAGAAAACATTCCTGAGATGAGTGTTGAAGGGGTTAAGTTCATATTTGCAGTAGGCGGTAATGATAAGATGAATTCCTCTAGTTGGATTTTAAGAGAGTTCATGAATGACTCTGTCGAAAGAGTTTGGGGTCGGTATTACAATTTATTTCATGACAAAGAAATGAAACTAAAAGAGTTAATAGTAGATTCAAAACAAGGAATGAGTTTCCAAAGACATTTTTATCGAAATGAGATTTGGTTTGTTAGTAGCGGTTCCTGTAAGGTTAACTATAGTATTGAAGGAGGAGATAATTTTAAAACTATAGAGCTATCTCATCACCAAGTTTTTCATGTCCCGCAAGAGATGTGGCATCAAATAGTAAATCATACTGATAAGCCCTGTCATATTATAGAAATTCAATATGGGTCAAAGACTCATGAAGATGATATAGAGAGACTTAGATTTTATGAGGGAAATAAAAACAATGATTAAATTTAATAATAATAATAATGAAACTCCATTTTTAGTCTTTAAAAGAAAATATGATGAAGCCTTCGAGGCAAATCAAAAAAATATTGAAGCTATATCTATTTCTTCATATTCTACAACTCTAAATGAAGTTAACTCTAGATATGTGAATTTGAAGAGTTTAGATAACAAAGACTTCATTTTTTTCTCTAATTATAATTCTCCAAAATCACAAGAGTTTGAAGGCCATAATCAAATTACAGCCTTAATTTATTGGAATAGCACCAATATACAAATTAGACTAAAGGCATTGATAAAAAAAACATCAAAAGATTTTAATAGAAATTATTTTCTTGATAGATCTGAACAGAAAAATGCATTGGCTATTTCATCAAATCAGTCAAAACCTATAGTTTCTTATGAGGCCGTTAAAGAAAATTATAATAAATCCATAGAATTAGATGATTTAAGGGAATGTCCAGATTACTGGGGTGGATATTCATTTACACCTTATTATTTTGAATTTTGGGAAGGACATCAATCCAGGCTTAACAAAAGACATGCTTATGTCATGCAGAATGATAGCTGGCTTCATTCTATACTTCAGCCCTAAAAAAAAATTTGCGAAATAACTTATTTAGTATAAAATCACCACAAATCATGATTATAAAAATACTCAAAAAATCTACTAATAAATTTTTACTTATCTCTTGATGTTTTTAAATATCTTCAAACCCTCACTATAGGTACTCTCATAGCTTCCCAGAAAAAAAATATTACGCCCATTAATGAAAAAATAAGAGCTAGCGAGGTCATGCTTATTGGTTCTAATGGAGAAAAGCAAGGTTTGGTTGCTTTTTCTGTAGCTTTAGAATCTGCTAAAGTGGCTGCCTTAGATTTAGTACAAGTTTCTCCATCTGATGCTAATCCTGTGGTATGTAAGGTCTTAGATTATGGCAAACATGTCTTTGACAAGAAGAAAAGTTTATCATCCTCAAAGGTTAAAGTTAAGAGGAATACAACAAAAGAGATCAAATTCAGGCCATCTACCGATGTCGGCGACTATAATATTAAATTAAAAAAGGTTAAAAGCTTTATTCTTGACGGAGATAAGACTAAAATAAGCGTCCGATTTAGAGGTAGAGAAATATTGAATAGCGATATGGGTCTTAATCTATTAAATAGACTAAGAGATGAATTAGAGGATATTGCACAGGTAGACCAAGAGCCTTCTCTTGAAGGTCGACAGTTGTTGATGGTTCTATCGCCTCTTAAAAAGAACTAAATTTAAAAGAAGAATAATATGGGATATAAATTAAAAACACATTCTGGAGCTGCCAAGCGTTTCAAGAAAACTGGTACATCTGTTAAAAGTAAAAGTGCAAACAGAAATCACATCCTAACAAAACAGTCTACGAAGAGAAAAAGACATAATAGAGGCCTTACTAAGCTAACAGGTGTTGTGCTTAAGATGGCTTCAAAACTTATAAGAAGATAAATCATGCCAAGAACCACTAAATCAGTCACAGCTAGAGCGAAACACAAGAAAGTACTTAATGCTACTAAAGGTCATTACGGCGCAAGAAGTAGATTATTCAGAACCGCTAAACAATCAAACATTAAATCTCTTCAATACGCATTCAGGGATAGAAAAAATAAAAAAAGAGCATTTAGAGCACTATGGATAGCTAGAATAAACGCAGGAGCTAGAGAGCTTGGCGTCTCTTATTCTGTTCTAATCAATTCTCTGGATAAAAAAAGTATCATCTTAGATAGAAAAATTCTGTCTGATCTAGCAATTACTGATAATTCAACTTTTGAAAAGGTTGTAAAGACCGCTATAAGCTAATATAACTAATTAGTTATATGTCATCATCCAAAGACATTATCTCTCCTGAGTTAATTAAAGATCTGGGAAGTTTTCATCCAATAAATCATATGAAAGATTCAATCATGGATCTATTGGTATCTTTTGGATTTGAAGTTATCAACGGTCCTGAAATTGAAACTGAAAAATTTAATTTTGATATGCTTAATATCAAGAAATCACATCCTGCTCGACAAATGCATGACACTTTTTATGTTGAAGAAAAATCAAACTTACTTAGAACACATACATCTCCTGTTCAAATCAGAGGAATGCTTGAAAAAAAACCTCCATTAGCATTTATTTCTGGAGGTAAGGTTTATCGAAAAGATGATGATGCAACTCATTTACCAATGTTCCATCAGGTAGAAGGCATTTATGTAGATAAAGATGTCAGCTTTGCTCAATTAAAAGATTTAATTTATAAAATTATTCACTCTCTCTTTGGAGAGGATGTTGAATTAAGATTTAGACCTTCTTATTTCCCATTTACAGAACCTTCAGCTGAAGTTGATATTCTTTCAAGTGACGGTAAATGGCTTGAAATTCTAGGATGCGGCTTGGTAAACCCAATCGTCTTAGAAAATTGTAATATTGATTCTAATACCTACAGTGGCTTAGCTTTTGGTCTGGGCATAGAAAGAATTGCAATGTTAAAGCATGGGGTGAAAGATATAAGAGAATTCTATAAATCTAATTTAGATTTCCTGAGCCAATTTAAATGAAAATACCCTATAGCCATCTAATACAACGCATAAATGGAAATCCAAGCATCCAAGATATTTCGAATAAGTTATTTCAGCTTGGTCATGAACATGAAATAGAGAATGATATTTTTGATATGGACTTTACCCCTAACAGGGGTGATTGTTTATCAGTAAATGGGATTTTACGAGATCTTTCCGTTTTTTATTCTGTTAATATCAATCAAGATATTTTTCAAGAAGAAATACCCTGTCTAGAAATAGACTTTGAGAATTTATCTAAAGAAGCTTGCACCCATATATCATTTTTAAAATTAGAAATTGAAGAAATACCATCATCTTACAGTGGAGTTCTCAGAGATTATTTCTCTGATTTAAGTCTTAATAAAAACAACTTTTTTACAGATGTTTCTAATTATTTGTCCTATGAAACAGGTCAACCCACACATTGCTATGAAGCAGAAAAAATTAATGGAAGAATAAGCTTTGCAGTCATTAATAGTGATAGTGATAGTGAATTTGAAACATTGATTGGTAAGAAAATTAACTTAAATAAAGAAAATGCGGTTTTTACACATGATAATAAAGTTATTAATTTAGCAGGAGTTATGGGTGGAAAAAGTACATCATGCTCTGTTGAAACTAAGACCGTCATAATAGAGTGTGCATATTTTAAACCTGAGGCAATAATTGGAAAATCTGTAAAGTATGATATTCAATCAGAAGCTGCTCATAAATTTGAAAGAGGAGTTGACCCTGAATGCCATGATAGGATACTCCGAAGACTTATTAAAATTGTTAGCGATGAGGCTATTATAAAAAATATGTCTACTGTGTCTTATAAATATCTAGATCAGCCTCTTCATCAAATCTTGATTGATGTTAAAAAAATTAATCAAATAATTGGCATAAAAATAAGTGAAGATGATTATATTGGCTATCTTTCTAAGCTAGGCTTTGATATTGATGGGCTTCATATAAATATTCCATCGTATAGAAGTGATATTAGAACACAAAATGATTTAGCTGAAGAGGTTGCAAGGGTTATTGGTTATAACAATATACCAACTTTACCAATTAAAATTCCTCAAAATAGATCACCTAAAACCGATATAGCTGAAGATAAAATTAGATCTTTTCTTTTAGATCATGGGTTTTATGAAGTTATAAATACACCTTTCGTCAATATAGGTAAAGACAACTCTATAAAAGTTGATAATCCTTTAGATTCAAATAGAAAGTACTTACGAACTAATGTTATGAATTCTCTTATTGATAATCTTCTTTTTAATGAGAGAAGGCAAAAAGATTCAATCAAATTATTTGAAATTTCAGATATTTATTCATCCAGCAATGGAATTAGCAAAGAAAGAAAATTAGCTCTTATTGGAAGTGGCAGAGTTGGTTTAAATTATGAAGATTTTTCTTCAAAGATTGATAAAAAATATTTAACTAATATTTTTAAAGAAATATTACCAAATGATGTCTTTGATTTTAAAGTCATATCTAGGGATGCCTTGGATACGAAAGTTAAGACTGAAATACTGGGTTTAGAGGTAGATATTGATAAATTCTCAAAAAATATACTTGAATATAATGAAGTATCTATACCTCCCAAAAACTTTATTAAATATATGCCCATATCTGAACTACCTGCTTCTTATAAAGATGTCTCATACTCCATCAAGAATGACGATAAGGTAAAAGAATTGCAGGATTTAATGCTCAGTTTTAATTATGAAATTTTAAAAAAAATATTTATTTTTGATTACTTTAAGAATGAGAAAAAAAATGAAATTAAAATTGGGTTCAGGCTTATTTTTCAATCTGATAATGAGACGCTATCTTCCGGTCAGATAGATGTTGTTCTAGATGATATAATTTCTCAATCTTTGAAAATAGATGAAATAGAAATACCGGGACTAAATTTAAACCAATGAGCGTCAGTAAAAAAGACATAGCAAAAAACATTTCTTCAAAGCTATCTATAGGCCTAGATCAAAGCTCGAAATTCCTAGAATCTTTCTTGTCATCAATTAAAGCTAATTCTAAATTAAAAATATTCAAGCTCAGCGGCTTTGGTTCATTTAACTTAAAGAATAGCCCAGAGAGAATCGGCAGGAATCCAATAACAAAAGAATCGTATATAATATACTCTAGAAAAAAACTAACCTTTAAAGTATCTAGTAAAATAAAAGAGAGCTTAAATTAATGAAAAAATTACTACTATTGTCTATATTCCTTATTCCTTTTTATATTTCATCTCAAGATCTTGATCCTGCATATCTTGCCAGTCTCCCTGATGATGTCAGAGCTGACCTTATGGCTAAGCAGACAATGCGAGAAGAAATGGACAAGCCCATCTATAGAAGAGCCTCTACAATGATTGATAAGGAAGAATCAGAAATTGTATTGCTTTCTAAATCTGTAAGATTTGGAGCTAAAATCTTTGATGTTATGCAATCTTCGTTTATGCCGATAAATGAACCAAATTTTGATGGATCTTATATTTTAGATTTTGGTGATAGTCTATCAGTTCAGCTTATTGGCCAAAAAAATATGGTGAAAGAGTTGGTGATAGCTAGAGACGGCTCTATTAATCTACCTGACTTAGGAAAGCTATTTGTTTCTGGATTATCTTTGGAATCAGCCAGTGAGCTGATTAAAGGTAAAGTTAGCAGTGCTTTTATTGGTACGGATGCTTTTATATCTCTTACTAATATAAGAGATATTCAGATTCTAGTTTCTGGCAATACATTTAATCCAGGTATTTATACTTTAAATGGAAACTCTAATGCCCTCCATGCCTTGAGCATGGCAGGTGGAATAGACCCAGATGGCTCATATAGAATCATTGATATTATGAGAGATGGCAAGGTAATAAATACCTTGGATTTATATGATATTTTTATCTTTGGTAAATTCATCTATGGATCAAGGCTTAGATCTGGAGATAGCATTGTAGTAAGGCCCTCTAAATTCTTAGTAACTGTTTCTACTGGAGTTAAGAGACCTTCAACCTATGAACTAATTGAAGGCGAAACTTTCAAAGATCTTATAATTTTTGCTAATGGACTTTCAGATAAAGCTGATCTTAGCTATTTAGCTATTGAGAGTTTTGATAAAAATTTAGTTTTAAGAAAAGAAGTTGCTTCAATATCTGATTTAAACAATATAAAAGCGAAGTCAGGCGACACATTATTTATTCAAGAGTATGACTATAGATCGGTCACTATCAAAGGTGCTGTTAGTATTCCAGGTACATATGTTATTCAACCCGGAGAAACATTAAGCGGTGTTATTGAAAGAGCTGGAGGATATACAGAGTTTGCATATCCCTTTGGAGGCTTCCTTAATAATGTTAAAACTTTACAAATTAATGAAGAAGCAAAGAAAAAGTTACACGATAAATTTGTTGTCAGTATGCTTCTTAATTCTCGTTCGATCCAAAGCCCATCTGAATCTGTTGGTTTTATTTTGAATCAGATTAATAATAGTTCAACTTCGGGTAGGGTTTCTGCAGAATTCGATTTAGATGCTATCGATGGAAATAAATTATTAGATACTAAGCTTGAAGATGGGGATGAGTTATTAATTCCTTACATAACACAACAGGTATACATTTATGGGCAGGTGAACAATCCGGGAACATCTAGGTACAAAGCAGGTAAAAATCTAGATTACTACATTGATAATGCAGGTAGCTTTGATGAAAGTGCGGATGCTAAAAGAATCTTTATTATCCATCCTAACGGAAAGACTGATAATGTAGAAAGAAGCTCAAGACGAAAGCTTAGTTTTCTCTCACAATCCAATGATATTTTAATTTATCCAGGTTCTATAATATACGTTCCAAGAGAATCCTCTATTAAGGATGCTTCACTTATTGCGTCTATCTGGGCTCCAATAATAAGTAGTTTAGCCTTAAGTCTCACCTCTCTGTCTGTTGTTAGTAATCAATAAATTAATATGAGATTTTTTTTTTATTAATTTTAAGCATTCCATTAACTGCTAGTAAGTTTGATTACATATATAAAGATCGAAATGTTACTTATAACTCATTTGGACAGATAGGCCTTATTCAAATACCCGTTGCAGATGTTAAAGAAGAAGGAACAGTTTCTTTTACATATAACAAAAATGATATTTGGAAACTGGGGAGCTTAACTGTATCCCCATTTAATTGGATGGAGGCTAGCTATTTTTATTATAGACCTACAGACCTGTTATGGGATGGCAATAATAAAGCCGGAGATTTTCTTGATAAAGGTTTTAATGTAAAATTTCTTTATAGATCAAAAAATAAAAATATTCCAAATATAGCCATCGGCTTAGATGATTTTGCTGGCACAGGTTATTTTAATAGAGAGTATATTGTCTCAACTAAATCATATGAAAATATAAAACTCTCTTTAGGGATTGGTTGGGGTAAGTTTGCAGGGCAAAATACCTTTAATAACCCTTTATCTCTTTTTTCAGAAAAAATGGATAATAGACCTGGACGTTCAGATAACTTTCAATATGGAGGTGCTGCGGCATATGATCAGTGGTTTAGGGGTGACGCAACACTGTTTGGAGGTGTTGAGCTATATATTCCTAGGGCAAATGGGTTAAAACTTAAGCTAGAATATGATCCGCTAGATTATCTTGATTTTTCTGCAGTAGGAAGAATTGACGCATCCAGAGATTTAAGGAAGAAAGACTCTGATGTAAATATAGGCTTAAGCTATCCCATTAATAAGTTCGTAACTATTGATGCATCTTTTATTAAAGGTAATACATTTAATCTAACAATTAATATGGCAGTTAGCTTTAACGAAGACCTATCTAAAAAACCAAAATTTAAGCCAAATATAAAAACACGAACTAATACTCAAAAATCCAAAAGAATCTTTTACGAAGACTTACTTTTTAATTTGAACAACAATAATTTATTGCTTCAAACAGCCTCATTACAGGATGAAACTCTTAATATAGCTATATCTACATCTCAGCATAGAAATGCCATAAGATCATCATCTTATGCCGCACATATCTCAAAACAAATACTAGATAATCAGAATATTAATGTAAGTAGTATAAAAATATCACATATAAATGCTGGTGTTGAGCTAAATAATATCTCATATCTAGCAGGCCATTTAGATAATAATAACGCTGTACCTTTAGAGGTTAGAAGAGGCTATGCAACTCTTGATTCTGGAAATAATTCTTTTTTAAAGAATGAATTTCAACCTAAAGTAAAATTTCCTGTAATGTTTTCATCACTAAATCCCGTTCTAGTTAATCATATTGGCAATCCTGAGAGATTTTATTTTGGAGGCATTGCCTTGCAGCATGTAGGCGAAATACAATTCAATAGAAATCTACTTCTAAGTTCTGAGATAAGTTATGCAGTTTACAATAACTTTCAAGACACTATATCTGGACCTGCATCAAGGATGCGTCATGTAAGGACTGATCTTGTGGATTACTTAAAAGAGGGCGAGTTATATATTACTAATCTGCAGCTTGACTATATATGGTCACCTTATAAGAATCTCTATACGAGATTATCCGGAGGAATTTTTGAAACAATGTTTGGTGGAATCGGAGCTGAGTTCCTTTACAAGCCATTTGATAGAAATTTTACAATTGGCTCAGAGATTTTTTATGTAAAGCAAAGAGACTTTAATCAAAAGCTTAGTTTTAAAGATTACTCAACCACAACAGGTCATATAAATTTTGGTTTTAGGCTCCCATTGCAAATGAATTTAAACCTAAGCTATGGTAGGTATCTCGCCAAGGATGATGGTTATACTTTTGATATATCAAGAGAGACTAGGTCTGGTTTCAAGGCAGGTGTTTATTTTACAAAAACAGATGTGCCAATTGAGCTTTTTGGAGAAGGTAGTTTTGATAAAGGCTTTTATTTTCAAATACCCATAGATCTTTTTTCTAGTGAATATAAAGGAAATTATACTAATTTTAAATTGTCACCTCTTACTAGAGACGGTGGAGCAAAGTTACAATATAAGAAAGATTTAAAAGGCATGATTTATAACTCAACTTACAATAAATTAAATGGGGGCTGGGATGGATTTCTTAACTAGACCTTTAATTCTATCTCTATCTGCAATGGTAATTATTGGCTGCACATCTAAGCCTATCAAGAGCTCTTACGAGCTCTTTTATGATTCAATTACAACAGATAAGATACAACTATCTCAATCAATAAAAGATCTTAGATACGCTTCATCGATAATGCAGCTAGATAACAAGGATGAAATTTTTTCTGTTTTAGCATCTTATAGAAATGGTTCTCATAAATGGGTAACATCTGATGATAAGATTTTTATAATTGATAACGGAAAGGTTGTAAGAGCCAAGGGACTAGATTTCGATTTTGAAATTATTGGCTATGAAGGTTATGGTAAAGTTGATAGAAAAAATAATGCCTATATAAGATTTAAAGATCCAGATTCTGGATATATGGATATTTCTTTCACTTACAAACTTATATCAACAGGAACTAGAAACAAACCTATAAGTAATGATTTATATTCATATAGATTGATAGAAGAGAGTTTTTCAGTGCCAAGCATTTCCTGGGCAGGTAAGAATTATTACTGGATAGATAAAGATAATAACGTTTGGGTTTCAAAGCAAAAAATCAGTCCTTTTGGACAAAAAATAAGAATAAAGCTTCTAAAAAAATATAGCGGGTAAGCCCGCTATATTATCTTCAATGTTGAATTAAATACTAAGTACTTGTTCCTGTGCTAGTACTTGTACTTGTGCTAGTACTTGTACTTGTGCTTGTGCTTGTAGTACTTGTAGCTGGAGTAGTACTTGTAGCTGGAGTAGTACTTGTAGCTGGAGTAGTACTTGTAGCTGGAGTAGTGCTTGTAGCCGCCGTAGTGCTTGTAGCTGGAGTAGTGCTCGTAGCCGCCGCAGTACTTGTAGCCGCCGCAGTACTTGTAGCCGCCGCAGTACTTGTAGCCGCCGCAGTACTTGTAGCTGGTGCAGGTGTTGGTGCAGGTGTTGGTGCAGGTGTTGGTGCAGGCGTTGGTGCAGGCG
>MDTF01010199.1_pt1 | contig 33229 bp, 29 predicted proteins | sample 811191 | NCBI WGS metagenome assembly MDTF01 (sample SAMN05326649, study PRJNA326480) | marine metagenome | isolation source: seawater | place: Southern Ocean | collected 2011 | reverse complement strand
GTCTTTGAAGCAGTCTTTCTATATAGCCATAAAGTAATGATCCATTTGAAAAAGCTACATTAGCAAATCTAGCTGTTGTAATCTTTAGATCTTTCGAATAAGACATAATTACATTCTCCATCATTTTTTTTGATCCTCCCATGACATTGACTGGATTGGCAGCCTTATCAGTTGAGACGCAGAAAAAGTGAGAAGGTTTGTTTTGCTTTAAATAATCTAAGAATTTCTTAGCATCTAAGACATTATTTTTAATCATAGCTTCAATAGAGAAAGAATCCTTTTCACTTCTAACATGTTTATGCGCTGCAAAGTTTGCTATAATATCAAATGAACCATGTTTTTTTAGCATTTTGTAAAAAACATCAGAATTGAACGACATTGGATAGGTCAAATAACGCTCTGGAACAATTATATTAGAATCACTCCTTAATGTTCTTGTAAGTTCTGTTAAACCGTTCTCATTAGTATCAACAACTATTAATTCAGAAGGATGATATCTGAGTGCTGCCTTAATATAAGATGATCCGATGGTCCCTGCTCCTCCAATGACTAAAATAGATTTTCCTTTAATTTCTGTAGTTAATTTTTCTTTATTGTTTATTAAGTCATTTTCAAAAAAACTAATTTCTCTTTTCGTTACATGATTTTTAATAAACGCGGAAATATTTGGTAACATCATTACTTATAAAAATTTTTAATTTCTGAAATAACTTTATGTTGATCTTCAATTGTTAAGTTAGAGGAGGATGGAATACTTATGCATTCTTTAAAAATTTTATTTGAAATATCATTTTCATTGATATAAACTAAATCTCTATACATAGGAAGATTATTCATTGGTGTCCAAAAAGGTCTAGATTGAATTTCATTACTATTCAGATGGTTTAACAAGGTTCTCATTTTTTTTGTTCGAAATGTAAATAACCAACAATTCGGATCTGAATTAGGGTCATTCTCTTGAAACTTAATATCTCCAATTCCTTTTAATTCTTTTTTATAAAGTTCATCTATTTCTTTTTTTCTTTTCAAAATGCTTTCAAAATTTTCCATTTGTGCTACTCCAATAGCAGCTAGAACATTTACCAAGCGGAAATTATACCCTACTTCATCATGAAAATAATCTAATGGATCTGTTTTAGCAGTTGTTGTAATGTGCTTTGCTCTATTGGCAATATCTTTATCGTTAGTTAAAATCATTCCACCACCTCCAGTAGATATTATTTTATTTCCATTAAAACTTAAAACACCGGTTAAACCAAACGTTCCTGCATGCTTTCCATTTTTAAAACTTCCTAGTGCTTCTGTACTGTCTTCTATTAAAGGAATACCATAAGTAGAACTGATTTCTACTAATTTATTAATATCGATAAATCCCCCTAAAACGTAAACTGGCATGATTGCACCAATTTTTTTTCCTGAAGCTATTTCTGTAGTTACCGGTTTCTCATTAACAAACTTGGTTGTCGTATTATTTGCTAACCAATTTTGAAGTAAATCAATATCCATTTGCCAAGAATCTTCACGAACATCTATCAAGGCTATTTGCGCGCCTGAATATGAAATAGCATTTAATGTAGCTACAAAGGTTAAGTTTGGTGCGATAACAATATCATTAGAAGAAACTCCTGCAAGATTTAAAGAAACTTGTAAACCAGCTGTTCCATTCATACAAGCGATTGCATATTTTACTCCTGTATAATTTTGAATAGCTTCTTCAAATTTATTAACATATGCTCCAGCAGAAGAAATCCATCCTGTATCGAGACAATCTTTCACATATTGCCATTCATTTCCGTCTATATTTGGTACTGATAATGGTATCATATATTTATTTCTGTTAAATAGTTTACTTTTATTTTTGGTAAATAATCAATATTTAAATTAAAATCTTGTGGGTGAATGTTTTGCCCATTATTTATTAAACATATAGTATCCCAATTTAAAGAATTTGGGGCTAAAAAATCTTTAGAAGTATTATCTGCTATATAAATTAATTTTTTGTTGGAATAAATACGATTTAATATTTTAAAATTATTTAAATGTGGTTTTTCAAATCCTGTTTCTTCTGAAATAATTATATTTTTTACTGAATCATATAAACCTAGTGCTTTTATTTTATTTCTCTGAGAAATAGACCTACCATCTGTTATTATTGAAAAATCTATATTGTGACTTAAAATCTTTTCTAAAAACACAGAAGTATCTTTGGATAACTTGATTTCAGGGTAATGAAAACGATAAAGTTTTAAATATTTTTCAATTGGAAAGTTCTGATCCGGATGCAATTTCGAATTAATAAGATCAAAAAAATTAACTTCATCGGCTAAACACTTTTTAATGTTTTTTGAAAGGTCTATATTGAATCTAGAATTAATATAACTATTAATATAAACATATGCTGATTTAACAAAGTCAATCTCCTTGTAGAGGGTATCATCTAAATCAAAAACAATATGAGTATTATTATCAATCATTTATTACGATTTCATTTTCATAACGAATATTTATGCAATTATTTTTCCATTTATCAAAATATTCAATTTGTTCATTTAAAATATATTCCCTAATAATAAACTCCGGAAAATTAGCTCCTGCATTCAATGAGAAAGGATAACCTCCTCCAAACCTAGGATTTATTTCAATTCCTATTATATCTAAAGAGTTCAACTTATTTGAAAATACTTGGAGTGTCAGACAACCGATAGCACCATCCAAAAAACTAAATCTATCTTTCACATAATCTAAAACTTCATTCTTTTTTGTAACTCCTTGATTTGATTCTCCTCCAACAACTTTTAACCTAATTCTAGGAACTACACATTTTAAACTTGAGTTTTTATCATAATATAGGTCAATAGTGTATTCGTCATAAATAGTATTATCAATATTTTCTAAAATCATCATGTTTTTAGAATCAAGATCAGATGGCTTTATTTCATTAATATTTTCTGCTTTATAAATTCCTTTGCTATTACTGCCATTTAGTGGTTTTAAAAAAACTGGAAATTTCATATTATCTTTATTAAAGATAATTGGAGTTTTTATTTTTAAAGAATTAAAAAAGGTATTTGTAGTAATTTTATCTCTTAATATCTTAATTAATTTTAAATCTGAAATTATAATATTAATTCCGTTAGCATTAAAAAGTGACTTTGATTTAGCTAATAGAATTAATTCCGTATCTAAAGTAGGTATTAGAATTGAAATTTCATTTTTTAAACAGATTTCTAATAGATTATTAATATAATCTGAGTCAGTAAATAACCCGATTTTGAACGAATCATCAGCAAAATATGATGACGGGGCAATATTGGGGTTTAGATCAGTAATAAAAACCTTTGATTTTAATTTAAGTTTTTTTGAAACTTCTTTAAAAGCTTTAATTAAAGAAACTCTTCGACCAGCAGAAGTTATTAGAATATTAATCATGATAGTTTTTTATTTCAAAAATTTTATTTAAATATTTTTTTGCTAGAAATTCTCTATCAAAATGTTTTTTTGAATATTCATATCCTGCCTTACCCATAAGTGATAGTTCTTTATCACCCATACTTAACAAAACCTTAATTCCGTTAATAATTGATTCTGTGTTTTCAGGTTCAACATAGATGCCACTTTCAGATTCCTCTATTAACTTTCTAGACACTCCGTCGATAGCTAAAAGAATAGGTTTTTTACAAGACATATAATCAAATGTCTTATTTGAATAGATAGTTTTAAATGTATCTACTCTTTTTAATACTGAAGCACCAACATCAGAAGCTAAAATATATTTAAAAACTTCTTCTTTCGGAACTGGGTTTCTGAAAATTACATTTTTTAGTTTTCTTTTATTAACTTCTTCTTTTAATGTTTCTTTTTGCATACCTGCTCCAATTAATTGAAAAACTACATTAGTATCTTTTAGTTTTTCAGCAGCATCTATTAATTGAATTAAATGATTTGCTACTCCATGAGCTCCAACATAAGTGATTACAAACTTATTGGCTAAACCTAAATTATATTTAAAATCAATTGAATCAAAATTATCGTCTTCTTGTATTTTTTTTACTAAAGAGAAATCAGCAGCATTAGGTATAAAAATCACTTTTTCTTTTGGCACTTTTTTATCCTGAATTAACTTATCTCTAAAAGCTGGAGTTAATACATTAATTAATTTTGCTCTATTGTAAATAAATGACTCGAACCAATAGGCAAATTTTATAATCATTTTATTCTTAAGAACTCCAGTGTCTATTGCGGATTCTGGCCATAAATCTCTTATTTCAAAAACAAACGGAATTCTTTTAAAAAATGATAAAACATAAGCTGTAATACCAACAAAAAGTGGTGGCGAAGTAACTAAAATAACATCAAACTTGCCTTTAGTTTTAAATAAACCTGCATAAATACTTGAAAAAACAAATGAAAAATACGCCCATAATCTTCCTAAAAAATTAAAATTATAACTTTCTGAAACATGACAACGAATTACATCTACATCTTTATGAAATTGTAAATCTTTATAAGTGAATTTTCTTTTATATCGCTGTGGTTTTTTACCTGTGGCATAATGAACCATTCCAGCAAGAACTGTTACTTCATGGTCTAGATCTGACCATGTTTTAGTCATTTCATTAAAACGAGAACCTCCACTATCACTTTTTTCTAAAAAATATTGATGAATTAATAGTATTCTCATACAGTAAAGGTAATTTTTGTTTTAAATATATTTGTTTTCGATGCAAATGAAAGTCTTAATGATGATTCTTTTACTCCATAATAACCTGAATACCATTTTTTTTCAATATATGGCTCTAAAATAGTATTATTTTCATCAACAGAAGATATACTGATTTTCTCTTTTAAATCTATTGGAAAATGCCAATATTGGTAATTTATCTGGTTTTTTACTCCTTCAATTTTATCTTCAACTAACCATTCATTTTTACCAAAAGCTTTAATTACTTTTCGTTGATGAAAAATGTTATTACCTAATTGTTTATAAGCTTTTATTCTTCCTGAGAAGCTAAAATTATTTTTTTCTTTTTTTAAAAATGCTTCAGCGTATTTAACCCAAAAATACCAAATAAAACGTCCACCTTTTTGCATTTGATTTTTATTTGCTACACTAAGAGTATTGTGACCTTCTGATCCTGTAAAGTATTCTAATAATTGTTTATCCGTATTGTATTTATAAGAACCATTATCTCTTAAAATATTTTCTCCATCAACCCAAATATCCAAATGTAAATTATCTGACTGATAAGGTCTATCTTTATAAGCTCCACATCGAATAAAGGTTTTGGTATTTCCTTCTTGTATAATGTAATATCCACCTTTAGTAAATTCACTTATTTCTGGCAATGCCGCTTGTTTTTTTTGTTTTGCTTGAATTCCGTACCAAAGCGAACTTTTTGAACCAAAGTATGTATAACCATTTAATACTGCTCGTAAATCATCTAGTTGTGATCTGTATACCCTGTAATCATCATTTGTAAGTTTAAAAAACAATGCACCATCGTTAGACCCGTAGTTTGGAAGCTCCCCTGTGATAGGATCGCTACAAACGTCTAAGAAATCAAGTGACTTCTGTGCACGCTCATAGACTACTTTATCAAACTTTTCATTGTTGAGTTTTGCCAATTGAATTCCCCAAGTTAATAATTGAACGGCAACCCTATGATAATTCATAGAAAACTGCAAAAAGGTACCATCTTCATAGATCTGATAGGCAACCTCCTGTTCAAACCATTTCTTTCCTTTTATACTCCATTTATCTACATTTGGGAAAAACGGAAATAGTTTTCCCGAAAGGTATAATAGCAAGGTTTCTGTAATCGCATGATTGTTCCGAACCGTAATTCGTGAGAAGTGAATGTTGTAATATACGTGATGGATTTGCCAATAGATATTGTGCATTATTTTTTGGAACAATGCTTCCGTCAAGTTGGACGAATCTTTGTAATAATATAAAGCAAAGGTCCAATTCATCACACGCAAACTAATTTCCTGACTACATTTGTAGTTTGGACCTTGATTGATTGGGTTTTTGTTGATGAAATCTTCTATCTCTTTGAAAACATATTCAGATTGATCGTCATCGAAATGATAATCATAGCGAATAATATCATATAGAAAAGAAAAACGTGCCTTTTCCCAGACATATTTTATATCTCCTGCTTCAGAAGACAAATCCTGAATTTCTGACCAGTGCTTATTGATATTGTATTTATAATTTGTAGACGGATTTGTAACCCAATCATAATCTAGCCCCAAATCAATTTTAGTTTTATTAAAAAAAGTATAAACGCCTTTTTTTAAGTCTTCTACGTTTTCTTTTAAATCTCCAGTCGGTTGTTTTTTTAAGTCTTTAATTTCCTTTCCATAGAAAAAAAATGGCTGTAGATTGTCTTTCCAATCCTTTAAACCAATGTACTTTTTAAAATTAGGGTTCGTAGGGAAAGCTTTTTTTTGCCACCCCATCTTGGTTTTAACCAAGTAAGAAATCCTAAAAAGAACATACCTCATTCCCATATTAGATATAAGGTTCATTATCAGGTAAGGTTTCATAAACTATTAATAATTACATTAAATATTATCAATTAAAAATATTTTTTCTGAAATTGTTAATCGCCATGTTCAATGAATGTTCTTTTTGTATGTATAATTGCGCATTTATTGACAATTCTTTTTGTAGTGACTTTGATAAAATAAGTTTTTCTAATTTTAGTTTAAAATCAATATCACATTTACGATTAAAGGTAATTCCATTTTTTAAATTTATGACATCACATATAGAATCAATATTTGATGCGATACATGCCAAACCTGATGCCATACTCTCTAATAGAGCATTTGGCATTCCTTCAAAATAAGATGGTAGAACAAAGATATTATTCATATTAAAAAGTTCTCTCTTTTTGTCACCTTCAACCCATCCATGAAATTCAAAATAATTATTCAATTTAAATTTTGAAACCTGAGTAATTAATTCTTTTTCATGTTTTCCACGCCCAGCTATATTAAATATAAAGTTAGTAATACCTTTTTTCACAAGGTAATCAGCTGCATTTACTAAATCAAAAACCCCCTTATCCCTTTCTAAACTTGCCAAAAATAAAATTCCAATTGTAGTATCATTTTTTTTTTGAGTAAAATTATATAAACTTATATCGATCCAGTTTTTTTGAATAATATATTTATTTGAATCATCATAAACTTTTTCTTTGAATAATTTCATCCAACTTCTTCCTTGACAAATAACTAAATCAGCATTTTTAAACACTACTTTTATAAACTCAACTTTATAAGTTTGTATTTCTGTTTTCAACCTTCCTGACCTTGGAGCAAAAATAATTTTTGCATTTGTAAGTTTAGAGGATATAATTGCCATTAATCCCTTTTCAAGAAAAGATAATCCGTTAGAACTAAAAATAAGAATGTAATCAAATTTCTTAAAAAGTATGTACAATAAAAACTTACTTAGTCTTATAGAGGCATTATAAATCTTTTTAAAAATTGAAATTTTTAAATTTGTTTTTGCAGTTGTATCTATTTTTACCCATTCAATATCATCAGATAGAGAACTATTGACTAAGGTATTACATGCATACATTTGACCACCAAAACCTCCAGACTTTGTTTTTCCTAAAAAAGATCCCACAAATAAAACTTTTTTATTCATCTATTTCGTTTATGTTTACCCAAACTGCAAAAATGAGAACTTTCCATAGTAAAAATCCATAATAACCTTTATCCTTTTTATGAAGTTTGAAAAGTCGTTTAATTTCGTTTATATTGAAAAACTTTGAAACTCTATCTGTGCTAATTTGTTCAATAAAATAATTCTCTAATTTTGTTTTTAACCAAAATCCGTAAGGAACTCCAAAACCTTTTTTTTTACCATATAAAATTTTATTTGGAACAATTCCCTCTAATGCTTTTTTAAGCAGATACTTAGGTACAGCATTTTTTGTTTTTAATTTACCCGGAATACTTAACATGTATTCGGTTAGTTTATTATCAATAAATGGAACCCTAACCTCAATTGAATTGGCCATTACTGATTTGTCAACTTTTTCTAAAAATGTATCTTTTAAAATGATTTGAGCATCAGTAAAAAATAATTTCTGTATTAAGTCTTTTTCGCTAGAATAGCTGTTGTAAATATCTTTGTATTTTTTAAAAGGTTCAAAAGAAGATATTTTTTTCCTGATATTGTGTGTGAGAACGGAATATGGTTTTGTATATTCAGAATCCATGGTAAGTAATAAAGCATTCCTAAGATAGTCTTGTTTTTTAGAAATTGCATTGATGAATCTTTGAATTCTATAAATTTTTGGGTTGGCAAATCTAAAAAATGACATAATTGGTAAAAATACTGATAGCCAATTCCATTTATTAATTGAATGCAGAGTATTATATCTACTATATCCTCCAAAAAATTCATCACCACCGTCACCCTGTAAAACAACTTTAACCTTCCCTTTTATTTTTTTTGTCATTAAATAAAGAGGGATATTAGCTGCATCCGCAAAAGGTTCATCGTGTGATTTAACTAATTCTTCAATAACCTCAATAATATCACCTTCATCAATTTTTACTTCATAATGTTCAGTGTTATATAATTCGGAAATCTCTTTAGCTAAGGGAAGTTCATTAACACCTTTATCATAATCAAAACCAACACTGTATGTTTTAATTTTTCCATTATAATGTTTTGATGCAAATGCTGTAATTGCAGAAGAATCAATACCTCCACTTAAAAATATTCCTACAGGAACATCACTGACCAATTGACTTTTAACACTTTCTTCTAAAAGAATTCTTATATTGTTTACAACTTCATCTTCAGTATCTGTGGATTCTTCTATTGAATTAATATCAAAGTATTTTTCGTTAAAAAAGCCATCCTCCGAGATAGTTCCAAAGCTTCCTGGTTGAAATTCTTTAATATCCTTATAAAAAGTATTATTACCCAATGGATTTCCAAACCACATATATTCAGAAAAAGCTTGGTAATCCAAAGATAATTTTTTGTTGTGGTATTTGAGGATTGATTTTTTTTCAGAAGCAAATAAAAAAACATTATTCTCATAATAATAATAAAGAGGTTTTATACCAAACCTGTCACGAGCCAAAAAAAGTTTATTTATTCTAGAATCGTAAATAGCCAATGCAAACATTCCATTAAACATTTTGAACGCTTTAACACCATACTCTTGATAAGCTTTTAATACTACTTCAGTATCAGAGGTTGTCGAAAATGAGAATCCTTTCGTTAATAAGTCCTCTTTAATTTCAGAAAAATTATATACTTCGCCGTTATAAACAATAACAATTTCATCGTTATCAGAAAACATTGGCTGATTTGCCTCACTTGAAATATCAATAATACTCAACCTCCTATGGCCTAATGCAATATTATTAGAAATATAAGTTTCTCCTGCATCTGGTCCTCTATGAATTATTTCATTCGTCATAGAGTTTATTAAACTATTATTAGTTATAGGTTTTCGAAAATCGAATATTCCAGTTATTCCACACATATTTTTATTATTTTTTCAATTTTTTTTGCTCTTTTTTTATGGGTAAATGAATTTAAAAAATTGTTATAATTATACTTAAAATTATCAGTTTTCTGATTATTGAGATAATGACAACAAAGTTCCCTTGCTCCCTTAATGTCAGTAAGATCAAATGGTTTGAACTCAGTTTTTTTTAAAACATCTGGAATACCTCCCACATTCGAGGTGATTATCGGTATTTGTGCTCTTAGTGCCTCTAAAAGTATAAGGCCAAAGCCCTCATGATTAGCAAAATGTAAAAGAACTTTAGCTCTTTTCATTAAGCCTAAAACATTATTTATTTGACCTAAATAAAAAACTTTATGCTCAATTGCTTCTTGTTTAATTCTAGCTTTAATATTTTCATGTAGTTGAGGATCAATCGAGTCATCACCGACATAGACATATAATAAGTCATCTCTATCTTTTAACAAAGGAATAACAATATCTAAATTGTTGTGATAACCTTTATTAGGAACTATTCTGGCTACAGTCAATATAAATTGTTTATTATTTAAAATATTAGTGTTTAAATTAAATTCTGTGATTTGTTCAAAATCAACTGAGTTACTTACTAATTTTGATTTTTTTTCTTTTAGTCCAAAGGTTTCTCTATTTTTATTCAATACAAAATTAGTAATATGATAAGTATAATCTGCATTATTTAAACTAATCTTCCAAAGTTTATTTAGTATAGAATTGATTTGACTTTTGTGATAATATTCATGCAAGGCTTTTAAATCTTTGGTATTATTTCCTAGGCATATCAAGCTTGCTAAAATATGGCCTCCTCTATTGTGGGAAATAATAGCGTCCATTCTTAATGAACGAATTCTAATCAGTTTTTTGATGAAAATAAATGGTTTATCAAAGCATAATCGGTGAATTTTAAGATTTTTAGAGATTTCGTTTTCTATAATTTTATCATTAAATCTCGTAGAAGTATACTGAGGAATTAAAATAATTCTATGGCCTAAATTGGATAATTCTATGGCTAATTTAGTCTCCAAAAGTTCAGCTGCACCATAATCTATCCTGCTTACTAAAACACCAATAGTAAATTTTTTGTTTGTAGCTTCTAATTTCATTATTAATTTAAATCAATTAATTATAATTTTATTTGAATTATTTTCTGCGTTGAAACTCACCATTAAAATAGTTATGGATATCCAAAATAAGAAACAGAACTTATCAAAATAATGATAATAAAAAACAAACCTAGAAATTATTGGTCCTGTAATAATAATCCAGAAAATAAAAATTGGATTTTTGGTATTTCTTTGTTTGAAACCTTTTAAAAAAACAACTAAAACTAATGATAAAAGAGTACAACCTCCGATAAACCCAAAATCAGTAAATTCGTTAATAAAATTATGTGAATTAATCTCTTTGTCAATATAATCAACTCGTTTTTTTAACATTTTAGCGTTAGAACCAATTCCGTGTCCAAAAAGAGGGCTCTCCAAAAAATAATCAACGCTTTCATCAAAGGCTCTTGAACGAAATTCATTACCAATCTGTGATTTATCTGATTGATATTCAAACTTAAGCTTATAATTAACTAAGTAATTATCAGTAAGTTTAACTATAGAAAGAATTAAAATAGTAAAGAAAAAAAAGTTTTTAACTTTACCTTTTTGGTTATATAAAAAGTATATAAAACTTATTAATAGTCCTAATATATTTGTGGTCGAAAAGGAATAAACTAAAAGAAAACAACTAATTATGATTACAGAAAAAGATAAATACTTATTAATATTGAAATATTTATGAAAAGATAAAAGTGATGCAATAAGAATAACTAAAAAAAAAGAATAATCTATTTTATCAATAGATAGTCCTCTTATATAAAAAGTATCTTTACTAATACCATATTCATAAGCTAATAAGTTTTTGTTTAAAAGAAACTCAATAAATCCAGGTATTAAAGTAAAAAAAATTAAAATAATAGATAGATACTTAAAAAATAAAATAATTTCATAGAATTTAACTTTTGTTAAAGATGGAATTAAAATTAGAATAAAAATTGATTTAAAAAAAACTGATAGTACTTTAGTCTCAAAATAATAATTTATAATAGTGCTTATTAAGGTATTAACAACAAGAATAAATAAATAAATACATAATAAATAATATACATTTTTTAAGAAAGATGTTTTTTTAATATTTTTTCTAGGGAAAAGGAAAAATGTTAAAAGAAAAACCAAATGAAATAACGTAGGTATCCCAAAAATCAAAGACCAAAAATCATTAAAAACAGACACCAAAGAAAAAATTAATAAATATTTTAATCCAGGGTTATGTATTTTTTTAAAAATAAAGTTCATTCCGCTATAAGTTCGTTAAATTTCTCAGAAATAACAATGCTAGAATCTGACCAATTGTAATTATCTTTCATTATTGATAAATTTTTATTGTCGATGTAAATATTTCCAATATCTAAAGATTTTAATAAAACAACTAATTCTCGAAAGTTGTTATAAAGAACAGAAGTATTAGGTAAGCTATGATCAATAAAAAAATCAATTTTTTTTGCTAATACTGGTTTTCCAAAAGTCAGTGCTAAAAAAAAAGTTCCTGAAGTAGTTATTTCTTCATAAGGTAAAACCACGAAATCTGACAATTGAATACAACTTGACAGTTCTTCATTTTTAAGAAACCTATTAATGTTTTTAATGTTTTTACTCTGAGAAACCTCTTTGCCATAAACTAATAGCTTTAGATTATCATAGTCATTTTTAGAAAAAATATCAATAAATATTGATGCATAGCAATTATTCTTACCATTATTATTGATTAGAAGAATAATATCAGATTCTAAAAAACCTAATTTTTTTCTATTAATGTCTTGGTCTGATTTATTGTAATAATCCTCATAATGACCGTGAATAGCTAACACATAATTCTTGGGTTTAATTCCCTTACAATACAACATCTTTTTTGTGTTTTTAGCATGACCAATTACCAAATCTATATTTCTAACAACTAATTTTCTTAAAAAAAGTTCTAACCAAGAATTATTTAATCCATGAGGAAGAACATTATGTGCAGACCAAACTAATTTATAACCTAATAAGGAGGCTAAAAATAAGTGATAAAAAAATCTGAAAATGAAAATAAATTTCAATAATAAATTATCTTTTCTCCAATGAGAATTTGGCCAGTGAAACCATAAAATTTTTACTTGTTTTCTATTAGTAAGTAAATTCTTTGTTCGTAATTGAAATGTTTTACTTTGCCAATTATTATTTAATAAATGCTTTTCTAGAACTTTAAAAAAAGGGTTGTTATCTCCACTTGGAGGATATGAACAATAATATCTCATAATTTGATTAAATCATTTGATAATTTACCCCAAACATATTTTTCACGAGCAAGATTGTAATTATTATTCTTTATAATTTCAAGTTCTTTATCAGATAAACTTAAGATCTTTAACATTGCATTACTCATAGCATCAGGTTCAAAATCTATCAAATAACCATTTTTTTTATTTTCAATTATTTCAGATGTGGCAGTTTTTATTATACTGGAACTTTTCCAACCAATAATGGGTAATCCAACAGATAAGGCCTCTAATATTGTTTGTCCAAATGTCTCCATTCTTGATGACATCAATAAACAATCCGAATTTTGATAATAGGTTTCAATATTTTCAGTAATCTTACCTTTAAAAATTATTCTTTCTTGGACATTTAAATCAATAGAAAGTTTCTCTAAAATATTTCGCTCTGGACCATCTCCAATAATTAATAAAATTGTTTTATTGTCTTTTAATTTTGCAAGACTAGTTATTGCTAAATCTATACCCTTATCTTTTATTAATCTTCCTACTATTAAAAAAACAAAACTTTTTTTATTAATTTTTTTTGTTTTATTAAATTTTAATGAATCAACTCCAGGATTAACCTTTTTAGTATTAATTTTCTTTTTTAAAAAAGAAAATAATTGATTTTTCATATTATGACTAAATACAAATACTTGGTTTGATCCAAGTAAAGCTTTTTTTTGAAAAAAAACTATTGGGCTAATTACGATTACATTTAAAAAAAAACTTTTGACATCAAAAATTGATTTAACTTTGACAAAATTTTGTGTTTTTACAATACCTGGCACCAAATAACTAGTTTTGAAACCAAATTTAATTGAAGCCACAGCTGTTTCTGGACTTCTAGATATTACATTATTTATTTTATATTTTTTTGACAAAAATTTAAATATTTTTTTTAGTCTTAAAATATCTATATAAGGTTTAAGGACATAATCTAAATATACTTTTGGTATATATCTTTTGTACCTAATAATTTCAATATCTTCATCAAAATCGTTTGTAATCAAACGATTTTTTTTTGATAAAGGGGTATCACTTGTTACTATAATTACTTTTCTGCCACTTTTAATATATTCTTTTGCTAAAAAAAATAGAGAGTTTTCTACCCCTCCAAAATGAGGTTTATAATACGTTGAGGTTAAGATTATTATTTCTTTCATAAGAAAAACTTATTTGAAAAGAGGTTTATATTTTAAATTATAAAGTAACTTACTTTTTCTTACTCCAATTTTAATTGCTGGAACTCCTGCAACAATAGTCATTGGTTCTACATCTTTTGTAACCACTGAATTTGATGCTACAACTGCGCCTCTACCAATCTTTACGCCGGGTAAAATTGTAACTCTAGATGCTATCCAAACATAATCTTCTATAGTTACATCTGCACCTGTTGAACTATGATAATCATCATGGACATTGTGTTCTAGAGTCCAAATATTTGTTTCTTGAGCAATATCAACATTATTACCAATTATTAATTCTCCTCCTCTACCATCTAACAAAACGTTTTTGTTAACTACACAATTATTCCCAACATATATATTTTTAGAGTTTCTAAACTCTAAACCCAATAAAAAATTTGTGGAATTCCCAACATGTCTAAATTTTAATTTAATTACTATTTTTCTTAAAAAATGAAATGGTACATTCATTATTATTTTCATAATAATGAAATCAAGAAAAGCTTGCAAAAAACCGTAAACAAATAATATTAATCTCTTCATATTTTTAAAAATAATATCTTTATTTATTATAGAACCATTTATACCATTGGTTAATTTCTTTGAATCCATTATAAAAATTAAACATTGGCTTGAATTTTAATTCTTTTTTTATTTTTTGATTACTCGCTTTAGATTTTTGTGTATGAAATTGAATATAATCTTTATCAATATTCATTAAGGGAAATTTATTTGATTTTATTTTATTATCAGAATTTGAACTATTTTTTAAATATTCAGCTAAGCTAATCTTAAGTTTTAGTGGAACTTTTGAATATAAAAATTTAATAAATTGATTTGTTTTTAATTCTAATTTAAGAAAAGAAATATTTGGCTTCATTGATTTTAAAAGAATAACTAATAAAAAAGAGTTTTTTGGTTTTAGCAATCTATTTAATTCTTTTTTAGAAAGAATTTTATAAGTTGGGATCTTTAATATTTTACTAAAATAAGAATAGAAAATTTCCCATGTAATGTAATCATCTCCATTCACAATATATGTATTTCCTTTTGCTTTGTTCGAACAGGCACTAAGTAACATAGCTTGAATTAAGTCATCAATATAGACAGCATTACAAATGCCTTTACCTTCTGAAACTAATGGAATAGTATATTTCTCTAATTTATTAAAAATACGCATGACATATGAAGGCGCCCAGGGGCCATAAATTGCTGTTGGTTGAAGTATAACTGCATCTAAACCTTTATTATTAATATAATCATTAATTATGTTTTCAGCATGAAGCTTACTAGAAGCATAAGATTCCTTGGAAATTGTTTTTCTTGACTTTTCGGTAATCCAGGGGTCATTAGTTGGTTTATAAACACTAATTGTACTCAGAAAAACTAGCCTTCTAATATTATGTTTTAATGAAAAATTACAAATTAACTCTGTTCCTTTTGTATTTGTAGATATTCTTGTAGTTTCATCACCAGAGTTACCATAGGCACAATGAAAAACATAATCAACATTTTTAATAGCCATTTCAACATCATGAGAACTTAGAATATTTCCTTTGATCATTTGTACTGGCAAACGAGCTAATTTTGTTGCATTCCCATAAGATCTGACCAAACAAGAAATTTTCGCGTTAGTATTGTGGCATAGTATCTCTGACAATCTATAACCAACGAATCCAGTAGCTCCGGTAATCAGGATTCTAGAATTTTGCAAAAGTTCAAAAGAAAAATTAGTAGGAATCATATTTGGAATTTAAAGGTAATTTATTTTGATAACAGTAATCAATAAAATTTACAGACGGCATAGCTTCCTTTAGGCCCACCTTTGGTGCATGATTCTTTCTTATTGAATTCTCTATATTCATCAATTGTTTAACGAAAGCATCTCTAACATTTTGTTCCATTTCATTTAGAAAAAATTTATGACCTAATGTATCTGTAGTGTTTTTAAATTTTAATTCAATACTGCTATCAGATTTTGTAGACATAGTTAAGATTACATGCTCAAATTCAAAGCAAATTTTATTTTTCAAATCTCGTGTTTTACTCAATTTACCACTAGCCTTAATATTGTTTTTAAATTGAATAGTGACAAAACATTCACCCTCAACTCCGCTACCAAAATCGTCGTCATAATATTTAATTTGATCAGATTCTCCAAACCACCAAAATAATAAGTCAATTAAATGAGGTCCTAAATCAATCAGAACACCTCCTCCAGATTTGCTTTTATTGACAAACGTATCAGTTTCTTGAAATCCTTTTACATAATATCCCTCTTCAAACTGAACCTCAGTGACCTTACCAAAGGTGTTATTTGATATCAGTTGCTTAATGAAGATATTATTCTGATAATATCTTCTGACATGACCCACTGCAACTATACTTTTTTTCAAACTTGACAGCTGAATTAGTGATTGAATCTCTATAGTATTTATTGTGGCTGGTTTTTCTATTAATACATTAATATTATTTTCTATTAATACTTTGGCAATTTCAAAGTGGTATGCATTTGGCACAACTATAATGGCCAAATCTATTCTTGAAATCAAATCAGATACCTGTTCTGAGTAAAATGAAATATTATTGTCTTGAGCTATTCTTTTCAAAACTGATGTATTTTTATCACATAATGCAACTACACTCATTGATTTAACATATGAGTTTATAATAGGAAGATATATCGAAGTGGTTAACTCACCACATCCAATAATACCTACTCTTAGCTTTTTATTTTCCATAGTTAAATATTCTTCTTTTGATTGATAAAAATGGTTTGATAAAATATCGGTTTATTGGTATATATACAAATGCCCAATATATATTTGGATAATCATATGGCTTATATTTTATAAGATTAGGGAACTTTTTTAATAATTTTAATGCTTTTATTAACTCTACATCATAAATTCTCAGTCGAAACGATGAAAAAGCCATAAGACTCAATAAAGAAGTCAACTCAGAATGTCTTGATTTTTCTATGTTTTTATATAATAAATCATCATAAATTAATGCTGGTGGCGTAGGCTTTTTGGTCAGTCTTTTGATACCCAAATCCGATGCATTAGTATTAATATTTACTAACGGCTTTAAATATCTATAGATAGTTTCGTTAAACATAACTTGAATCCATAGAAAACCATCCTCTCCGGAATTACAAAAAATACGATCAAAATAGCCCCCATATCTAATCAACATTGTCTTTTTTGCAATAACAGCACCTGTGGCAAAAAAATTCATACAACTCAACAATTCCAACGGAGATAAATTTCTTGGAACATACCATTCTCCTTCATATGCGTTTTTCTCATTCGTTAAAATCGGCAACCTGACATCAACATAATCACTATCATACCAATTTGCCCCACACATGAAAACATTACAGTTGGTAATTAGATTAATTTTTGAAAGAGCAACCTCAATAAAATTATCCTGCCAGTAGTCATCAGCGTCTATAAATGAGACCCACTCCGAAGACGCCATTTCTAAACCTCTATTTCTTGCATTACCTGGACCCGCATTTTCCTGTCTTAAAATTCTAATCTTTTCATTACTAGAAAATGAATTCAGCACTTCATATGAGTCATCCGTAGAACCATCATCAATTATTATTATTTCATTTGCAGGTAAAGTTTGATTCAAAACTGAATTGATACATTTCCTAAGGTATTTAGCTTTGTTGTAAACCGGAATAATTACTGATATCATTTATTTGATAAAATTAGTTATGAGATTGGAAATAGTTTTTCTGTCTAAAGAATCTAAACCAATAAAAAAAATAGAAAAAATAGAAACGAAAATAAAAAAGAAAAATTTAATGATAAGTTCAAGCAAAAAATCGAAGTTAAAAAAATTAAATAATTGTGAAATTAATAAACTAGTTAATATGACAATTAATATAACTTTAAATGATGGTTTTAAGATTTTAGACCAAACTAAAGAAGTTTTATATTTAATAACTTTAGCTGTATAAAATAAGTAGTAAGGTCTAGCTAAACCCTCTATAATAATTGTTGGAATAATAACCGAAACAACACCAAAATCTGAAAACTTATATAAAAGAAAGGAAGATAAAATATTAGTAATTCCTAAACATAAATCAGTTAAAGTCATAAATTTAAGATGATTTTTCGCATATAGTATAGAATATGAACTGCCTTCAATATAAAAACAAAAATCTACTAATGCCATCGCCTTTAGACAATAAACAACTTGAATAATATCTTTTTTTGGTAAAACATTACCCAACCAAATATTTATTAAATCGTTACTAAAGAAAATAAAAAAAAATAACATTATTGATCCCATTAACAGAGTAATACTGGAACCCTTTTCAAATAATAAATGTGTTTTTTTATCATCATTTTTTTCGTGTGACTCGGTTGTTAGTGGGTGTAATTGTCCACAAAAAGCAGAAATAAGTGGTCTTGTATGCGATGGAAGAGTGACACCAGATCGATATAATGATGCGTCAGACATACCAGTTAATGATGAAATTATTAAAGGGTCAGCTTCTATTTTCATCATTCGTGACCAACCTCCGATGGAAACAATTCCTCCGAATTTTAAAATTTTACTAATTTTTTTTTTATCAAAAAATTTGGGATGGATTTTTAAATATGGTGCTTGCTTAAATCCTTCATAGGCTATTGAAATTGCTATGATTAATGAAGAAGAAATTGAAATCACAGCCCATCCATTTATACCAATACTAAAAAACTTAACCCCAATTAACATGACTAAGGAGGAAAATGTTCCAATAATACCTTGTCTATAATTAACTATATCATATCTATTATTACTTGCATTAATTGCACTAAAAATTGGTATCATGAAGGAAATAAAAATTGATATTATACCAAATGTTCTCAATAAATTAATGAAGGATGAATACAAATCTTTATTAACTTTCATTATATCTGCAAGCTGGGGAGCTAATAAATATATTATAGAAGCCAAGCAAAAGAAAATTAATAAATAAATAGCAAATGCGGTATTTAAAAATTGATTACATTCAAAAAAATTTTTATTCACCTTTGAAGAAATTAAATACCTGACTAAAGAAGCGCGTATGCCAAAGTCGGCTAATACAGTAAAACTTAAAATACTTGTTAGTACTATAATTAATCCGTAACCCTCAACACCTAACTCTGAAATAAATACAGGTATAATAAAAAGCCCTGTTATAAGTTTTATACCCTTAGATAACCAGGCACTAATTAAGTTTTTTAAAACTTGTTTTTTACTCATTTTTGTTTTTGTTTATCATAAAGTGTTTTTTCACCAATAATATTAAAACTCCAATTGTATAAAACCAAAGGGATTTTTCCAAATTTTGGAATATTCATAAGCTTAAATTGTAATTTTTGGAATAATGAAAATTTTCTTTTTGAAATCGTTAATGAAAAATTATCGTCAAGATAGTTATCACGATTATTTGTTAATTTTTCTGCTCTCTCTGACCAAATATTTCCTAAGTGCTCAGTATACATTTTATCTGTTGATAATCTTGCTAGATTATTATCTTCTAACCTTTTATTTAATTGAATAGTCATATTAAAATCGGTATTAACAGGATTACTGCTCATTAAATCACCTACTGGATATGGGTAAAGTAAATCTATAGCTCTCCTATTTAGAATGTAGTGGAAATGTGTTGAAACTGGGAATGCAAGTACTTCATTATTATTTTTAAATAAAGGGATTGAAATGTCTTTTAGGGTAGGTAATAATTCAATACTTCCAATGCTATTTAAAAATAATGTATCCCAATTTGAATTCCATAATTGATGATCGTGAAATTCTTGAACTAGAGACGGAAAATTTTTAGCAAGATTTGAAGAAAAGAAATGATCATCTTTAAAAACAGCTTTTGTAGGGGAACAAGATACAAAACCAATTGACGGATATTCTTTATGTATTTTTAAGGCTGCCTCAAGCCATCCATTATGATAATAAACATCATCATCAGAATATGACAAATAAGTTCCAGTACAAAAATTATAGATTTCATTTAAAGCCGCATTGTAACCTAAATTTTCAGTACTTAAAATCAAAAAATTTATTTGTTTTTCATTCAACAAATTCTGTAAAAATAAAGTTACTTCTTTACAACTACCATTATCAAAAACTAAGATATCGGCTTTTTCTTTATCTGTAGTATTAATTAGACTACCCAAAGACAGTTTTAGAATTTTAAAACGATCTTTATAGTATCCCGAAAAATTAGGGATAAAAGTAAGCATACTGACTGTAATAGGTTTTCTTAATATAGCTTTTCCTTCACCAAAAGTTTTATATGGATTTTTTCCTTTTCGCATATCAAATTAAATTAATTGATGAAGAGAGCCAATCTCTCAAGTATGTTTTGTATGTAAAATCTTTTAATCTAAAATCAAGTTGATTTAAATAAATTGAATCAGAAGTGCTTAAATATCTTTTGATATGGTAACCATTTGCATATTCACCAAAGTCTTTAAATTCGTTAGTTTTTATTTTGATTTGAATTATTTTACAATTTGATTTAACTAACGCTGCATCAAATACGAATGTTGTAGCTACATTAATCACATAATCTGTATTTTTAATAATTAAATATTTATGAAGCATATGATTTAAATTGAAAACTTCTTTACCGTCCTCAATTTTATTACCAATACCTACATAAACATTTTTAATTTTCCTCAACTCAGAAATATCACTGTGGGGAGCAAGTGGATATGGTCTAACATACAATTTAATATTTTGTTTTTTTGTAGCTATGGCTAATTTTTTAACAAAATTAATTTCACCTTCAAAAGCAAAAAAAGTGGAAGAAGTTGAAATTGGATATATAGCCACTCTATTTTCTCTTATGAAATTTATGTCCTCATTTTCAATTTCATTTAAAATATTAGAAGAATAATGATTATTGAACTCTTCAATATATCTAAATTTCAAACCTTTACCTATGATTAGATTATTGTAAGCTTGATATTCATTTAACTCATAATTAAGATACTTGTTCCAAGATTCAGTTGAATTCGGTGTCATAAGAAAAGGGAATTTAGCTGGATGATCCCAACTTTCAACTATTAAGTGAATATTATTTTCAAAAGGGGTTAGTATATAAGGATTAAATACCTTTGTCGTAACATATAATTTTGTGAAATCTAATGGTATTTTCTTCATTATTCTAAAAAAATAGAAAAATCTAATCATTTTACTGTAGGTCGAATTTAAACTATAGTTTTTTATGTTTAGAAAAGTAATGTGATCTAAAATTTTTTTTTTGTAACCTCTAAAAATAATTTTTGTTCTATCAGAATACATATCTGAAAAATCTTTTGAAACACATAATAATGAAAACCAACTAGTAAAAACAGACCCAAAAATATTTTTAAAATCATCTAAGAAAATAATTTTATCTTTTTTGATGTCAAAGTTTTCTTGAACTAATTTTAAGTATTTTTTTTGGGTAATGATGTATACATCATTATGTTCTTGTTGAAAGTATTCTCGATACAAAGGAACAATATCATACAAACCAAATGCATGAAAACAATAAAATCCTATTATTTTTTTTTTCATAAATCAAATTTCAACATTAAACATCAAAAATAAGAATTGGTAATATAGGATCTTTAATAGATCTGGGAACAGATCCTAATGATGCTTGATGTAAAACATAATCAACACCTTGTGTTGCTTTTAAACAATCATCTAATTTTCTTATATCTCCCTCAACTAATATAAAATTAGGATCTTGCATAAATTCAACTATGTTATCTCTTTTTCCAGTAGCAAAATTATCAAGACAAATTACCCTACTACCATATGTAAGTAATTTATCACATAAGTTTGATCCAATAAATCCAGCTCCTCCAGTGACCAGAATAGTTTTATTTTCTAATTTAATATTCATTAGATATAATTTTAAGTAAATTTATTTTTAATGGTAGATTTTTCACTAAATATATTTTATGGACGTTTTGTTAAAAATAATGAGTTTGGAAATTATATTAACACTATACTAATAGTTCGTTTTTTTATTTTTTAAATGATTTATAGATCAATAAAAGTTTTTTGATTATTGGTGTTCCAGAAATTATTTGAAGCTAAGATTTTTAAAAATGATTTATTACTTCTCCCATGATTATACTCACTTTTCCTTCCTCTAACGTAAAAAAACATAAACGACATTTTTAATCATATTAAAGTATAGTTCGTGATGTTCAAATTGAAGTCCAACCACCATCCACAAGAATATTTTGGCCTGTTAGATAGTTGTTTTTTTCGTTTAATATACTTTCAATTATTGGGAAAATATCTTTGGGATTGCCCATTCGTCCAGATGGATTTTGTTCTTGATATTTTGTTAAGAATGATTCGTCTTGATTATCAAAGATCCCTCCTGGACTAACTGCATTTACAGTTATTTTATGTTTCATGAGTTGGCTAGCATAAAATCTGGTCAGGCCTATTACGGCATGTTTACTGACAGTATAACCAGGTGTTTGAAGAACCTTTGAATCTTTATATAACCTTGGTGTTGGCGCAATTTTAGAATAAAGTGAACCAATATTTATTATCCTACCAAACCCTTGTTTTATCATCTGTTCTTTAAGTACTTCAATTGATAAATATTGTGATACTACATTTACATCTAAAGTATCTTTAAAGGATTCTATGTGGTCTTTATATCCACTTCTTGTTGCATTAGTAATTGCAGCACAATTAATCAAACCTGATATAAATAATTTATCTTTCAAAATTAAATTTAATACTTCATTCCAAACTTCAATTTTTGTAATATTAGCTTTAAAATGGGTAATATTTTTTTCTGTATTGAAACTATTATCAGTTAAATCAATTGAAATGATTTTGTAATCAATTTTCAACATATTCACAAAATGTCTTCCCAGTAAACCTGAAGAACCAGTAATTATTATACATTTATTCATTTATAATTGTTCTAAAATATTCATAATCATCCATAGTGTCCAAATCAAAGCCTCTCTTTCTTGAAATTGGATAGATATCTATTTCTCCCTCACTCCAATGAGATATTTTGAATAATAACATATAATTAAAACAAAATATAGAACTTGATAATGAGTAGACTTGTTTTGCTTCTTGTCTGTTTTGCACGCTCTTGGTTGAGTCTATTACTATGCCATAGCTCTTTCCTTTTTTCTCTACCATGTTAAAATACGGATTTCTTTCACTTTCATATGCTGTTATTAAAACAGTATTTTGTTTGTAGTTGTCTAATAAACCTATTATATCATTGACCTCCCTTAAAGGAACAGAAATATCTAAGTCACAAATAACTGTTGTTGGTTTTAAAATAATTTTTTTAGCTTTCGAAAATTGATTTATAGCATCACGAAAAACCTCCCACTTTGAAGAATTAGACATTGACAAGGATTCAGATCTTTTAACTGAAAAAATATCTTTATAATTTGAGGATATTTCTAATAGAACTTCGTCATTACTACTAAATACTATATAATCGAACTCTTTAGATTTTAAAGCTTGATCAAAAGTATTTTCAATTAGGGTCTTATTTTTGTAGGTAAGTAAATGTTTTCTTTTAACTCCAACTGAGCCTTTTCTTGCACAAATTAAGCAGATTTTCATTGTAATTCTTTTAAAAATTTTATCGATTCATTATAACTAGGAAGTAAGGTTGAACCTTTAATTAGACCTTTCCACAAGTTTTGATATCGACTATCTCTGTTATTATTAAATTTCTTTTTTAATTTTATTTCTCCAAAACTAAACTCTGAATATTCACCATTGATTAGATTTAATGTGTAAGTTTTATTTTTTGTGTGGATATTAATGAGCCTATAAAAAGAATGGGAAATACAATTAAGTTCGAAATTTGCTATAACTTTTTTGTCTTTTGAAGTAGCACTAACTAAAGCTATATCTTCTAAGTTTCTATTAAAAAAATTAGATTTTAAGGTTTTTTTTGAATAGGATAGTTTTTTATTTGTGATATAATTAATAAAATCTAATTCGTGACTTAAATCATTAATTACACCGCCACTTTTATACTGATTAAAACTATAGGACTTAAAATTATTATCTGAGTTTCTCCATGTTTGTAAATTTTGACCTACTTGTGAATTAATAATGATCTTTTTATTTAGATTAATTTCTTTGTGAAATTTCTCTTTTAGATGTCTGATACCTTCATGATACCTTAAATCATATCCAATTCTAACATCAAGGTTGTCCTGATCAATTCTAAGTCCAAGTTTGTTTGCCGTTTCTAAATTTAAACTTGCTGGTTTTTCTAGAAAAATTTTTCTGGTCTTGAGTTCTAATACCATTTCTAAATCTGAATCATGCTTATCACTTTCTGAAGCAATTATTACAAGACCGTAAGAATGATTAATTAATTCATCCTTATTAATTTGAGTAGTATTTAATAAGGTCCTGTTAGATCTCGAATAAACATAAAAAACACTATCAGGTTGAATTTTAATAATGTTATTTAGATGCCTATTTGCGATGGAACCAGTGCCAATTAATAAAATTTTCATTTTAATAATTATATTAAATTATTTTTAATAATTTGTTCACCTTCTTGAATTATTCTATTTGCTTTTTTTCCAAACAGTTCATGAATATTACTAGAATCAAAATCTCCTTTATTAGGACGTTTAAGAACAATATTCGAGGTATCAAAAATTTCTCCAATACTTATTTTTTTAATCGCTGTTGCAGTAGCTAAAGCAAAATCTCTAGTAACTTGCTCTTCATTGATTAGAGTTTTACTCCCCCCTCTTTGTTGAAAAATTATATCAATACCATTTAAAAGTTCAACACATTCAATTTCATTAACACTGCAAATTATATCTGGTCCAATTCTTTCATTTGTGTCTGTATAATGTTTCTCAATTATAGATGCTCCTAAAGCAACTGCACCAAATGATGAGTGATTTGTTATAGTATGATCGGAAAGACCAATTGGAATATGATCAAAAGTATTTTGAAGGTCATTTAAAGCTCCTAATCTCACTAAATTATCTGGTGTTGGATATAAATTAGTTGTATGTAATAAGGCTAACTCAATATTAGGGTTTTTATTCTTTAAAAATGAGACGCTTTTTTTTACGTCTTCGATGTCATGCATCCCTGTACTTAAAATTAAAGGCTTGCCAGTATTACATATTTTTTCTAGCATTGGATAATTTTTCATCTCTCCCGAACCAATTTTATATGCTAGAACATTAAACTTCTCTAATCTATCAATTGCTTCAAGTGAAAAAGGTGAAGAAATAAATATCATTCCGTTACTTTCAACATAATTCTTGAGTTCTAATTCATCCTTTTCGTCAAGAGAACATTCCTCCATAATTTCGTATATACTTTTGGTTGAATTTCCGGGAATAGTTTTGGAGGCCATTAATTTTGACATCTCAAATTCTGGAATATGAGTTTGATGTTTAACAACCTCAACACCAGCTCGTTTACAAGAATCAACCATTTCTTTAGCAATAACTAGAGATCCATTGTGATTTATACCTATCTCAGCAATAAATAATGGTTTATACTGAGTACCAACTTTTCTATTTCCTATTTTCATACTTTAGTAATTAAATCTTATTGAATTATAATTAGATATATGATTCTTAACATCTTTAAGTAATTTAATCATTTCCTCTTTATTCATTTCTTCGGCAGTAGTACTATTAACAGGACTCGTTAATTTCTCTCCCAACAAATTACTTTCATTATTTTTAATAATGACTATATATTCAGCTTTATCGTCACTTAACTGATAAGCGTATTTAACTTCTTTACTCGAAATTAAATCTTCCGATAATATTTCTCCAGGTCTAAGACCTACAATTGTAGTTTCATCACTAATGAGACTAGCTAAATCAACCATTTTACAAGCTTTCATTTTTTTTGAAAGAATAAAAAAAGAATTTAAATCATCAGTAAGTGTGATTGATTTATTAATTAGCCTAGCTGCCTCTTTGGATGTAAATATCAAACGTGTCATATCAATGTCTGTTATAGGTAGTGGCTTATTTGATTCTTTAACATTTAACCAAAAAGGCAAAACACTTCCATTACTCCAAGCAACATTACCAAACCTACAGCAAACCGTATTTAAATTAGGACTTCGGTATTCTTCAAATAGCTTTTCCATTAAAAACTTTGACATTCCATATACATTATCTGGACTACAAGCTTTATCAGTAGATATACCTATAACTTTTTTAATGTTATATTTTTGACATATCTCTAGAATATTTAAAGTTCCTAATAAATTTATCTTAATAGCTTGAGAAGGTTGCTTTTCTGCAGTATCTACATGCTTTAAAGCTGCTGCATGTATCATTATATCTATGTCTAAATTTGCAATTGCACAGTCTAATGTGTGAATATCTTCAATAGAACCTATAATTATCTCAACATTAGGAAATTCTCTTTTAAGAGCAACCTGGCTTTTCTCATTTCTGCTGTAACTATAAATATCGTATAAATTATAATATTCTTTAATAAATGCCTTTCCAACAGTCCCTGAGGCACCAGTAATAAAAACTTTCTTTTTCATTAGTATGTTATTTGTTTTTGTATAATGTTGCTTGAAATATCCAATTCTTTAATATATTTTACAATTTGAGAAGACGAATCACCTTTTCCATATACCTTATCAGCGATGTTACCTTGCCAATTTATTGCTGACTTTATGGCTTTAATTATTTCATCTTTACTGTAATTTGAATCAAATACATTATTAGATCTTAATCTTCCACTCTGTCTAGAACCTATATTAATCGTTGGTATATTAAACGTTGGAGTCTCGTGAATACCACTACTTGAATTTCCAATCAAACCACTAGATCTTTTAAGAAGATTAACATAGTCGCCTATTCCAAGTGCATCCACATATTTTCTTTTGCTTGCTTTAACTTTATCTATAATTTTATCGTGACCTGCATCATTATTTGGGAGTATAAATAATGAATCATAATTTTCAAATTCATTAATCGCTTTTAAAGTCTCTATAATTTGGCTTTCAGATTCTCCAAATTCAGTTGTAACTGGGTGCTGAAGTACAAGGAAAAAGGGAATTTTTAAATTAAATCTCTCTAACACGGTGCTATCATCTTTAACATTTAATAAAGCATCAATTGAGGGACAGCCTACGTCAAAAACATGTTCAGGTATTTCTCCTAGTCTAATTAATCTTTGGCATGCATCTTCATTAGCGGCAAAATGATAATGTGCGAATTTTGACATTGCATGCCTAATTGATTCATCAATAGTACCTGTCACTTCTCCTCCTTGAATATGAAATACAGGTATATTCATATGAGCACCTACTATTGTAATTGCTAAATTAGCTGCTATATCAAACCCAGATAAAATCAGATCAGGTTTTTGATGCTTTAAAATATCTGGCAACTTATTTATTGCTATACCTAAAGCTTTTGACATTCCTGCACCTGAATCTTCATCGTCAATGAACATTTCAAAAGTATAATCAATCTTAATATTATCTTTTTTAATTTCTTCGACTGTATAACCGTGTTTTTTCATTAAATGGTTTCCGGTAACAATTAAAGAATACTCTAGATCATCATTTTTTTCAATTTCTTTGATAATTGGTAAAAATCTAGAATAGTCCGCTCTTCTTTCGGTAATTATGCTAATTTTTCTCATATTATTATTATTATTATGTTTTTGATAAAAAAATTAATTTAATGTGTTAACGTTTAGTATAAGCGGTCGTTTTGGTGCCGCTTATACATTGTTGGGCTCAGTTTTCTTATTTGTCCAAAAGGAAATTGATTGCAATCATATCTTGGCATAGCTTGAGGTCTTGATTGAATGTCACTCTCTCCAATATCCCGGTGTTCAACATTAAACGAATACAAACAATTTTGCTCAGACAAAATTTTCTCTGTATCATCAGTAAACGAATGATATCCGCCATAAGGATAACAAAAGGTTTTGTGATTAAATTTACCCACAATGTTTTTTAGGTAATCAAAAGAATTTTTTATTTGAATTGATTGTTGTTTGAAACTCAATTTAGACATTACTGGGTGATTGATAGTGTGAGATCCAATAATCATCTTGTTTTCATGCATTTCTAAAATTTGATCTTCCGTTAAATAATAGCTTTGTAAGATTTCTTTTTCATTTGGTAAAAACTCTTCCATTAAGCAATCTATTACCTTTTCCCTATGCTCAATAGATAAAAAATAATTAAGAATACGTTTTACTAATAGTGTGTATTTATCGTTTTCTTGGGTTTTATAGGTGAGAATTTTAAATTCGTTTAATTTGGATTGATCAAAAAGTGATTCATTAATTATTTTTTCTAGGAACTCAAAAATCCTTTTCGATTCATATTTTCCTAATAACAAATGAGTTCGATGAACATCTAATATCTTGCCCTCTACATAAGGTTGTGTTGGTATATAAAAAATACCCCAAAGTCCTCTTTTTTTTAATTCTTTATATGCATATTCATAATGACAAAACAAGCCGTCATCAAAGGTTAATACTACTCCATTAATAGTTTTTCCTGTTTTAAAACTATTGGTAAAATCTTCTATAGAAACAAAACCAAATTCCTTTTGAAAGTAATCCAACTGCTTTTTAAAATCATCAATATGGAGGATTTTTAAATTCGGATACTCTTGATTAAAAGGTCTTATGTAATGATACATTATTGCTTTCATATCTTTAAATCTTAGGATTTTTTATGATTTGATATTTATTTTCATATTCTGATTTACTTTGGATGTATTTTAAAACAATACCCGCGACCATATTTTTGTAAGCTGTCTCTAACGACTCCTCAGTAAAGTCCTTATTTCTATAATATCGTTCTTCCTTTGAGTCAATTTCAAGTTGAGACATCTGTTCTAGTTGATCAAAAGATCGAATTATCTTTACACACTCAACAAATGAATCTCTGATTAAGCGGTTTCCTATTTGGTGAATATTATCATCAAAAGACATGTTAGCTCGAATTTGATGAATAACTTCTCCGGTGTCTAAACCTTCGTCAATATGCATAAAGGTGGTTCCAACAAATTGTAACTCGTTGTTAACGAATGGCCAAAAATTTGTACCACTTCCTCTGTAATATGGAGATAATCCCAAGTGGATGTTAACAAATCGTCCTTTAAAGGCATTTAGTAGCTCTGAGCGAATAATGGAGCAGCCATATGAAATTATGATGTCAGGGTTTAAATCGATGATTTTTGAGACTTGATTTTGCTTATTTATATCACCTTTTTCTATAAATATTGGATTAGATTGGTCATGTGTTTTAGTGCAGAATACCTCAAAAAAATCTTTTTCAAATGAATCACGTGAGGATAAATGAAGTGTCCTCAGGTCATTTGGTTGTTTATCTTTTTGTACTGATTCTAAAAGATTACCTTTTTTAGATTCACAAAAAGATGCTAACACAGTTATATCTTCATGATTTGAAATGAACTTTCTGAAAAATTCATGTCTTAATTCAGTTCCTGTTAGTAGTATAATTCTTTTATACATTGTTCTTTGTTTATTGAGCCCAACTATTATTTAGAAATCCCACAAAAATCTAAAATGACTTTATTTGAATCAAAAGATAAACTCTTAAACTCATCATGAGCTACTAATAATGCTATAATATCTGCTTCTAAAGCTGCTGTTTTGTATTCCGTAAGTTTAAATGTATTATGTTTTTCTATATTGGGTTCTACAATAAAATGCATTTCGTTGTTTGAACTTTGCAACACCTTTTGTGCGATATATTTTGCTGGAGATTCCCTTAAGTCATCAATATTGGGTTTGAATGCTAAACCCATTAAAGCTGTTTTAGGTTTTCTTCCATGTTTTAATTCAAATTGAAGTTTTTCATTTTGAATTTTTTCTGCACACCAAAAAGATTTGTAATTATTTACTTCTCGTGCAGTCCCAATTATCTTCGATTCCATTGGATAATCAGAAACAATGAAGTATGGGTCAACAGCAATACAGTGTCCTCCAACTCCACAGCCCGGTTGCAAAATATTAACTCTTGGATGTTTATTTGCTAAAGAGATCAGTTCCCATACATTGATATCTGCTTTATCGCAAATTAAAGAAAGTTCGTTAGCAAATGCTATTTGAACGTCTCTTGAAGAGTTTTCAACCAGTTTGCACATTTCTGCAGTTCTGGCATTTGTGGCATGCAACTCTCCTTTTACATATTTGGCATAGAAAGCTACTGCCTTTTTTGTTGATGCATCGTCAATTCCTCCAATGACCCTGTCATTGTGAACCAATTCATACATTACGTTTCCTGGAAGAACTCTCTCTGGGCAATAAGCCATAAAAATCTTCTCCTCTAATTCTGGTCTAGAGGCATAGATTAGTTCTTGCATTTTTTGGGTAGTTCCAATAGGAGAAGTTGATTCGATAATATACAAATCTCCCTTTTTAAATAAAGGTATAATTCCTTTTGTTGCAGCCTCAACAAATGAAATGTCTGGCTCATGATTTCCTTTAAATGGTGTAGGAACAACAATCAAATACACATTAGCTGCAGATGCTTGAGTTGCTGCTTTAAAACTTCCTGCTGCAACTCCATCAGCAACAATTTTATCTAAATCTGGCTCTACAATGTGTATTTCCCCTTTGTTAATGGTATCTACAACCTTTTGATTGATATCAACACCTAATACATGGGTTCCATGCTTAGCTATTAATGCTGAGGTTGGTAGGCCTATATACCCTAATCCAACGATTACTACTTCTGGTTTCATTGTTTTATGTTTTTTATAAACTCAACAATTCTTTTAGATGCCAAACCATCTCCATATGGATTGTGCAACTTTGACATTCGTTCAAAATTCTCTTCATTATTCAATAAGTCTAATGCTTTTGAGACAATCAAATCTTCATTTGTTCCTACCAACAATACTGTCCCTACATCAACTGCTTCTGGTCTCTCAGTAGTATCTCTCATTACCAATACAGGTTTCCCTAAACTTGGAGCTTCTTCTTGTACCCCTCCACTGTCTGTAATGATAATTCTAGATCGATTCATCAACCAAATAAAATCTTGATAAGCAAGAGGGTCTATCAACATTACATTATTTACTTTAGATAAAATTCTTTTTACAGGCTCTTGAACTTTTGGATTTAAGTGAACAGGGTAAATAATTAAGCGATTTTCATCATCTTCTGCAATTTTTTTTATGGCTTTACATATTCTTTCAAAACCTTTTCCATGATTTTCTCTTCTATGTCCAGTAACTAATACTACTTCCTTGTCTCCTATTTCTATAGAGAGGTTCTTAATAAGATCACTAGGATTTTCGTTTACTTTTTCAACCGATTTTAATAATGCATCAATTACAGTATTTCCAGTAACTAAAATATTAATGTCAGAAACATTTTCTTTAATTAAATTTTTTCTTGAATTTTCTGTAGGAGCAAAATGATAATCACTAATTCTACCAGTTATTTGACGATTTATTTCTTCTGGAAATGGAGAAAATTTATCGTTAGTTCGTAATCCTGCTTCTACATGACAGACCTTAGCACCGGAATAAAAACTTGCAATAGAACCAGCCATAGTTGTTGTCGTATCACCATGTACAAAAACATAATCTGGAGAAAATTCTTCTAAGACAGGTTTTAATGATTCAATAATTTTTGCCGTTAATGCATATAAATCTTGACCTGGTTTCATTAAATCAAGATCATAATCAGTTTTAATCTCAAAAAAATCTAAAACTTGATCCAACATTTCTCTATGTTGCGCAGTAACGCATACTTTTGTATCGAATGTAACTGGATGTTTTCTAAATTCTTTTACTAAAGGAGCCATTTTAATAGCTTCTGGTCTAGTTCCAAATATTAGCAATATTTTTTTATTTTTCATGACTTATTTAATTCATCTAATAAATTTATAGATTTTTAAAGAGTTTTATCCTTTATTGTTGAGCTTAAAATATTCTTAACATCATAAATTATGGACTTTTCTTTTTTAATCGAATCAAAATCTAAATCAATAAATTCTTTGTGTGATACAGCCAAAACTATAGAATCAAATTTTTCTTTTGGTAAATTCGTTGTTGATTTGACATCATGTTCTTTCAGAGCTTCAGCTGGATTAGCCCATGGATCATGTACTGTAACTTTTACTCCGTACTCATTTAGGGATGAAATAACGTCTATAACTTTTGAGTTTCTTACATCTGGACAGTTTTCTTTAAAAGTGATACCTAAAATTAGAATTTCAGCATCTTTAATCTTGATGTCTTTCTGAATCATGGTTTTAATCACTTCAGAGGCTACATACCCTCCCATACTATCATTCATTCTACGTCCTGCCAAAATGATTTCTGGATTGTAGCCGTATTCCTGTGCTTTCTGCGCTAAATAATAAGGATCTACTCCAATACAATGTCCGCCAACCAATCCTGGTTTAAATGGCAAGAAGTTCCATTTTGTTCCAGCTGCTTCTAGTACATCATGCGTATTGATATCTAAAAGATTAAAAATCTTGGCTAGTTCGTTCACAAAAGCAATATTAATATCACGTTGTGAATTCTCAATTACTTTAGATGCTTCAGCAACCTTGATTGTAGGTGCTAAGTGTGTGCCAGCTGTAATTACAGATTTATACAATTCATTTACTTTCTCTCCAATTTGAGGAGTTGATCCTGAAGTTACTTTTAAAATCTTCTCAACTGTATGTTCTTTATCTCCTGGATTAATTCTCTCTGGTGAATAACCCGCATAAAAATCTTTATTGAATTTAAGTCCAGAAACTCTTTCTAATATCGGAACACAATCTTCTTCTGTTGCACCCGGATACACTGTAGATTCATAAATTACGATATCTCCTTTTTTTAGAACAGCACCAACAGTCTCACTTGCTTTTATAAGTGGTGTTAAAACAGGTCTATTATTCTTGTCAACTGGAGTTGGAACTGTGATAATATAATAATTACAATCATTAATTTTCTCTAGTTGATTTGTACAATATAATCCAATTGAATCAGAAGAACTATTAATTAAAACTGATTGTAATGTTTGGTCATCAACTTCTAGAGTTGAATCAACACCAGACATTAATTCTGATATTCTTTGCTTGTTGATGTCAAATCCAACCACTGAATATTTTGTAGCGAATAATCTTGCTAAAGGTAAGCCAACAT
>MDTF01019139.1_pt1 | contig 33260 bp, 28 predicted proteins | sample 811191 | NCBI WGS metagenome assembly MDTF01 (sample SAMN05326649, study PRJNA326480) | marine metagenome | isolation source: seawater | place: Southern Ocean | collected 2011 | reverse complement strand
CTCCTGCGGATGCACCCTCCAACTTGGCGGTCCTTGGTCGCTACATACTCCCAAACAGTGTCCTTGATCTGTTAGAAAACACAGGCGTAGGCATTGGTGGTGAGATTCAGCTGACGGATGCGTTGGATGAGCTATTAAAAAGTGAAGGGCTAAACGCCTTTGAGACCGATGCAGCGACTTTTGATTGCGGTAACAAGCAGGGCTTCTTGGGCGCTAATGTCGCTGTGGGTATGCAGAATCTTAAAATTAAGGCGTACTTGAAGGCCTTGATTGAGAGTTCTGACGCTTAGGCCGCGATAAAGGCTATTATCGACGATTTAAATGATGGTAATAAGCGAGGAGCTTTTAAGGTCCTAAATATCTTGTTAAATCTAAATAGTCTCTGGATCAGTTGGGGGCTTGAAAGATATGGGAAATAATATTTAGCTCTTGTACTAGTTTATTGATAACCAAGAACTGGCAGATGGGCCCAGGCAAATTTCTACTTCTAATTAGGTTAGTTGCTTCTGTATGGGGTTCGCTATGTCGATGTTTTCAGGCTAACATTTTAGGATAAAAATCTAGTATTTCAAAAATAATCAATATTGTCTTTCAGGGCTATATTGGATTTTTACAATTGAGTAAGCTAAATGACTATAAAACCTGTTACTAAAACAAAACAATATAAAATTACTGTTGTAGGCTCCGGTTACGTTGGCATGTCTTTAGGTGTGCTCTTAGCTCAGCATAATGACGTCATTCTCTTAGATATAGACAGAGAGCGTGTGGCTAAAGTCAATGCTGGCCAGACCACTATTGCTGACACTGAGATTGAAGACTTTTTAGCAAAGAAAAATTTAAGTCTTGTGGCTACTGAGGATGCTGGTCACGCCTATCAGGATGCTGACTTTGTTATTGTAGCAACGCCTACTAACTATGATCCAGGCAGTAATAAGTTTGATACCGGCTCTGTAGACTCTGTGGTTGAGGCTGCTCTTAACGCCAATTCAGAGTGTCTCGTAGTTATCAAATCGACGATTCCTGTTGGCCACACCCAGGCTCTTCAGACACTGCATGAGACCAGGCGCGTGATTTTTTCTCCAGAGTTTTTACGCGAGGGTAGTGCTCTCTATGACAATCTGAATCCGTCCAGAATCATCGTGGGTAGCCATTGCGATGCTGGTAGGACTTTTGCGAACCTCCTGGTAGACGGTTCAAAAAAGAAAAATGTAGAGACTTTATTTGTAAGATCTACTGAAGCTGAATCCATCAAGCTGTTTGCGAACACCTATCTCGCGATGCGGGTCTCATTCTTTAATGAGCTTGACTCCTACGCTTTGGTCAAGGGGCTGGACGCTAAAAGTATAATTGAAGGCGTAAGTCTTGATAAGCGAATAGGGGGTGGCTATAACAATCCATCCTTTGGCTATGGTGGTTATTGCTTACCAAAAGATACCAAGCAGTTGCTGGCGAACTATGACCAGGTTCCACAGACACTGATCCAAGCTATTGTTGCATCCAACACTATCCGCAAAGACTTTATCGCAGAAGAGCTATTAAAGAATCAGCCTAAAGTAGTTGGATTTTTCAGATTGGTGATGAAGTCAGGTAGCGATAACTTTAGGTCATCTGCAATCCAAGGCATAATGAAACGAATCAAGGCAAAAGGCATAGACATAGTGGTTTATGAGCCAGAGCTTGAAGAAAAGGAGTTCTTTGGATCTAGGGTAGTTACTGATTTGAAGCAGTTTAAAGAAATGAGCGATGTGATTGTCGCTAATAGGATGGCCGATTGCTTGAAAGACGTTGATAAGAAATGCTTCTCTCGAGATCTCTTTGGGGAGAACTAGGCGATTGTTTTAGAGTTAAAAGAAGTCAGTGATGTTGTTTGGACAGTTAAAGTGGTTCGCGACCTGATTAAAAATCGGCTCAAAGTGTACTAAAACTAAAACTAAAACTAAGAGTGAAAGTGTATCCTGTTTTTCGGATAGTCATTTGAGGCAAAACATTTGTCGTTGGGCTGTTCTGAGAGCTGGTGTAACTTCTAACTATAATATGAAAGTATTAATAACAGGATCGGCAGGGTTCATCGGTTCAGCACTCGCGATTAGATTGCTTGCTAGGGGTGATGAAGTAATCGGTATTGATAATCATAATGATTATTATGACCCAGCACTCAAAGAGGCACGACTAGCGCGGCATATTGATGATGCTAACTATACTCATATCCGTATGGATATTGAGGATGGTAAAGCTGTTGAGGAGCTATTTAAGGGGTACCAGTTTGATAAGGTGGTGAATTTAGCTGCTCAGGCAGGTGTTCGTTATTCGATTGAAAACCCACTCGCTTATATCAAGGCTAACTTGGTTGGCTTTGGCCACATATTGGAAGGCTGTCGGCATAATAACATTGCCCACTTAGTCTATGCATCAAGCAGCTCGGTGTATGGTTCTAATACCAAAATGCCATTTTCGACCCATGACAATGTTGATCATCCATTGAGTCTTTATGCGGCGACCAAAAAAGCTAATGAGCTGATGGCACATACATATAGTCATTTATACCAATTACCCACAACAGGATTACGTTTTTTTACGGTATATGGGCCATGGGGTCGTCCTGATATGGCACTTTTTAAATTTACCCAGAAAATACTAGCTGGCGAAAAGATACAAGTATTCAACTATGGTAAGCATCGCAGAGACTTTACTTATATTGATGATATTGTTGAAGGCGTGATTCGGGTTCTTGACAACCCTGCAAAGGAAAATCTAACGTGGAGTGGCGACAGTCCAGATGCTGGGTCCTCAAGTGCTCCATGGCGAGTTTATAATATTGGAAACAACTCACCAGTTGAGCTATCGGCATACATCAAAGCCATTGAAGTTGCGCTAGGGGTTGATGCCGAGAAGGAATTTCTGCCATTGCAGCCTGGCGATGTTCCAGACACTTATGCTAACGTTGATGATTTAGTTAAGGATTTTGGATATAAGCCATCAATGAGTGTTGATCGGGGTGTTAAGTTTTTTGTTGACTGGTACCGGCACCATTATTCTGAATAAGCACAAGAAAGAACTAGTTACTACGCTCACTACAATATTTATATTTTAGGGATTTAAAAGAATGCTTGCAAGACTTTGGGATCACTTGTCTGACCGCAGACAAAAGCAATTTTTATTATTGCAAGTATTTATTGTCATAGCATCTTTGTTCGAAATGCTCAGCTTAGGCGCAGTGGTCCCTTTTTTAACTGTGCTCTCTGATCCAGAGCTTCTTTTTCAAAATGATTATTTGCAGCCATTTGTAAAGTTTTTTGGGATTAGTGAAGCTAGTCAACTAGCACTGCCACTGACTGCAGTATTCGTCGTTTTAATAGTTGTCTCTGCATTAGTTCGCATAATATTACTTTGGGCAATGACAAGATTGTCATATACCACAGGGGCAGATCTCAGTATAAATATGTATCGTCATACGCTTCATCAAGATTATGAAATTCACGTTTCTCGTAATAGTAGTGAAGTCATAAACGGAATAATTACTAAAACAAAAACTGTTACTAGTGGCATAATTTATCCGTTGCTGAATTTAATAAGTACAATAGTGACAATCTTAGGGATTGTAGGTGTTCTCTTGCTAGTAAATGTAACTGTCACACTGATCGCGTTCTTAGGATTTGGCGGATTATATTTAGTAGTTATGGTTTCAACTCGAGGCCTTCTTCAAACAAATAGTCAGCTTATAGCTAATAGATCGGATCTAATGGTGAAATCACTCCAAGAGGGTTTAGAAGGCATTCGCGAAGTTTTAATAAATAATAATCAAAGGTTCTATACTCAATTATATAAAAAATCCGATCTTGAGATGAGGCGAGCGTCATGGAGGAATGATATTGTTATCTCTAGTCCCAGATTTGGAATGGAAGCTGTCGGGATAGCGATAGTAGCAATTTTTGCCCATGCAGCTACTCTTAATATGGGAGGAATAGACCAATTTATGCCTGTACTAGGAGCTTTTGTACTTGGGGCTCAAAAACTTTTGCCTGCAATACAAAAAGCTTATGGATCTTATAGCAGAATAAAAGGTTCTAAATATTCGTTAATAGATGTAATCGCTCTTTTAGATCAGCCGCTTCCGGTGGGTGCAAATCTCCCAAAATCAAGACCCATTGCATTCAGAAAGTCTGTAGAGTTAAAAAATTTAAGTTTCAGATATTCAAGCGACTCTCCTTGGATATTAAAGAATATTAATCTCAAAATACCCAAAGGTTCCGTTGTTGGGATTGTAGGGACTACAGGTTGTGGAAAAAGCACACTCGTTGATATTCTTATGGGACTGCTTGCGCCAACGAGCGGCGAAATGAATGTAGATAATCAGCCCATAAACACTGTAACTAAAAGATCGTGGCAGACTCATATTTCTAGTGTTCCGCAACATATCTATTTATCAGATGGCACGCTCGAACAAAATATTGCTTTTGGCATTCCAAGCGAACAAATCGATCACCTGAGAGTAAAAAAAGCAGCACAAATTGCGCAAATAGCTGAGCTTGTGGAAGGTTGGGAAAGTGGATATCAAACTTTAGTTGGAGAGAGAGGAATGCGGCTTTCGGGAGGACAGCGCCAGAGAGTTGGTATTGCAAGAGCTTTCTACAGGCACTCAGATATAATATTTCTTGATGAGGCGACCAGTGCGCTTGATGATAGAACTGAGCAAGCGGTCATGAATGCAATAGAGGGTTTTGATGAAGAGATAACTGTAATCATCATTGCGCATAGATTAACAACCTTAAAGAACTGTGACCAGATATTAAGATTTCAAGGTAATCATTCAACTCAAATAATAAATTATGATGAGCTTCTTAAGTTGAATATAAATACAGAGGAAAAAAATGGTGAATAATTCCTCAATACTGGCTGTTCAGTGTGTTTTTTAAGTATTACTAGTCACTGTTCGTGAGCGCCAGCTTTCTCATACTAACTAAAATGTTAACGTAAAAAAGGACAAATAAACGTGGACTATCGTAAGCAAATTGAAGAAAAAGGCTATGTGGTATTACCTAATCTGCTAACAGAGAACGCCTGTAGTCATTTCAAGGCTCTGCTAGAGGAAAATCATGAAATCTATGCACCTAAGTACGCTGGAAATGCCGGAGCTGCTGGACATGGCTTGGATAATAAATCATTAGAAAAGATCGTCTACAATCTTCATAACAAAGATTTGTCTTTTTTCGAGCTCTTTGAGCATCAAGAAGTATTAAAAATTTTGGACTTTATGTTGCTAGAGGGCTCGTATAAAGATGCTGAGCCTTACTACCTCTACAACAATTGCGCTAGGTGCCCGCTTTTAGGGAACCCCGGGCAGCAACTCCATTCAGATAGTCGGCTTCCCGGGATTAACTATTGTATTGTCGCTAATGTTCTGTGGGCGTTAGACGATTTTACATTTGATAATGGTTCAACGCGGATTGTCCCTGGATCACATAAAATTAAGGAATTCGCTGAGGATGGGAAGACTTATGACGAAGAAATTAGAGTAAATATCAAAAAAGGAAGCGCAATAATTTTTGATGCAAACCTTTGGCATGGAGGAGGAGCAAATACAGATGGAGCAAGCAGATGGGCGTTAACTTTGGGATATGCAAGGTGGTTCATAAAGCCTGCTTTTGACTACATGCAGAACACGCCTATTGAAATTTATAATCAGCTATCTCCAGAAAGGAAGAAGCTGATGGGCTACGACTTAGCTGCACCAAAAGATGAATTCACGCGAGTAAGGGGTCGTGCCACTTCTCCAGAGGCTCCACAAGATTATTTGTTACCTAATTAGAATATTAATGAGGGAAAAAAATGAAAGTGCAAATTGTAGAAGATAGTAAGTTTGGGTTTAAAAGAGTTGAACCTGTTCCAACCAAAGAAGATGTTGATAAATTTTATGCTCAAGAGTTTTATGATGCAAACGCGCAGTACTTTAATAATGCTGCGTTGCTGCTTCAACAGGAGCAGTCGGATTTTTTTAATGCAAGATGGAAAGCAATTCATGAAGAACTCCAGTCTTTTTTTGGAGATGAAATCCGAGATAAATCTGTCTTTGATATTGGCTTTGGTTTTGCGCAAGCGCTTATATATTTGAAAAATAAAGGGCTTACAGTTTCAGGTCTAGAGCCCTCTAAGGAAGGTGTCGACTATGCACGGGAAAACGGCATTGAAGCAATTCACGGTGGAATTGAGCGTTTTGACCTTGTTAAGGACAAGTCCGAGGTGGTGCTGTTGCTAAACGTGTTGGAACACCTGCGGGAACCAGAGCAAACGCTGCTTGACATTAAAGACAAGGTCTTGACTTCTGATGGGATGCTTGTCATCGATGTCCCGAATGATTTCAATGATTTCCAAATAGTAGCAGATGCAGAACACGATCTTGATGAGTGGTGGGTTCACCCCCCAAATCACATTAATTACTTTTCACATGACTCACTTCAAAAATTATTGAAGGGCTGTGGTTTCAAGATTATTCATTGCACGTCTTCATTTCCGCTCGATATATTTTTGTTGTTTGGAGATCAATATATTGGTAATCCGAAGTTAGGCAGGGAGTGTCACAATAAGCGTGTCAGGTTCGAACAACTCATGGAAAAGCATGGAAAAGCCGAAAAGCTTAAAAAGTTTTACGACGCTTTATCAGGGTTGAACTTGGGTCGTTCAATTTCTGTTTATGCAACTCCAATTTGAGATTCCAAGTAATAGTGAATATTAGTTAGTAGCAGATTTTTCGTCGAATATAAAGTTTATGTGTGGGAAAGGAGCGGCTAAGAAATCGCTTCTCAAGCTGCCATCAAAACATTAGACGAAAATCTAGGGTTGTAACTCTCCATAGCGATGCTTGAAGGGTTACAAAAATCTTTAATTTGGTATGAGTGGTTCTATAGAAATGTTCGATAATAAAACAATTTTAGTCACCGGCGGAACGGGTTCTTTTGGGCATGCTTTTGTTCCTATGACGTTGAGAAAGTATAATCCTAAAAAAATTATTATTCTTTCCAGAGATGAGATGAAGCAATGGAATATGGCTAAGCTGTATGCTGATGACCCCAGAGTCCGCTTTTTCATTGGAGATGTCAAAGATCGGGATCGCATGTATCGCGCGCTAGATGGCGTCGATTATGTTGTCCATGCAGCGGCAACAAAGATTGTACCGACTGCTGAATATAACCCTTTTGAATGCGTTAAAACCAATATTAATGGAGCAATGAACCTGATTGACGCTTGTATAGACAAGGAAGTCAAGGGGGTGGTGGCGTTGTCGACAGATAAAGCCAGTAGCCCTGTTAATCTTTATGGAGCAACTAAGCTTGCTTCAGATAAACTGTTTGTTGCTGGAAATCACTATGCTGGCGCAAAAGATACACGTTTTTCGGTCGTTCGCTATGGCAACGTTATGGGGTCGAGAGGTTCGGTTATTCCATTTTTCATGTCAATCAAAGACCAAGGAGTAATGCCTATCACAGACAACCGAATGACCCGCTTTATGATATCTCTGGATCAGGCGGTCAAATTGGTTTGGCATGCATTTGAAGATATGGTTGGAGGAGAAATTTACGTAAAAAAAATCCCATCGATGAAGGTAACAGATCTTGCCAGAGTTATTGCTCCTTCGGCTAACCAGAATGTTATTGGTATACGCCCAGGAGAAAAGCTTCATGAACAAATGATTAGCGCGGAAGATTCCTGGAGCACATATGAATACCCTGAGCACTTCAAAATCCTACCTCAGATTCATGATTGGCATTTGGACTCGAAAAGGATAAAAGATGGTGAGAAAGTCCCTGATGGCTTCGTTTATGAAAGTGATACAAATCCTCATTGGATGAGTGACGAAGCGCTCCTTGAATGGTTAGCAGAGAATAAAAATACAATTGGTAAAATCTAAATGATTCCCTATGGAAAGCAAGATATAAACCAAGAAGATATTGATGCTGTAATCAATGTACTTCAATCGGATTTTCTAACTCAGGGTCCAAAAGTACCCGCTTTCGAGCAATGTGTGGCTGAGTTTGGAGGGAGTAAATATGGCTGTGCAGTTAATAGTGCTACATCTGCACTCCATATTGCCTGTCTTGCACTGGGATTAGGTAAAGATGACGAGTTGTGGACTAGCCCAAATACATTTGTGGCATCAGCGAATTGTGGTTTGTATTGTGGCGCGCGAGTAGATTTTGTTGATATCGATCCTCATACATACAACTTGTGTCCAGATAAATTGGAGCAGCGTTTAATTTCAGCAAAACGAATGGGTAAATTACCAAAAATTGTAGTTGCTGTGCATCTATCTGGCCAATCCTGTGATATGAAAAGAATTTTTAAGTTGTCAAAAACTTATGGGTTTAAAATTATAGAGGATGCATCACACGCTATCGGAGGGAAATATTCTGGCTCTGTAATAGGCTCTTGTAAATATTCTGATATTACAGTTTTTAGTTTTCATCCAGTTAAAATCGTGACGACGGCCGAAGGTGGGATTGCACTAACAAATGATAGTCATTATTTTGAGAAAATGATGTTATTTCGCAGTCACGGGATCACTCGTGATGAAAAGGTAATGCAAGGAGTTTCTGATGGTCCTTGGTACTATGAGCAGGTTGATCTTGGTTTTAATTATCGAATGACTGAGTTGCAGGCGGCTTTAGGATTGTCTCAGATGACTAGATTAGAAGAATTTGTGACGACCCGCCATAGGCTCGCAAAAAGATATGATGATAAGCTAAAGGAGCTTCCTATCATTCTTCCTTTCCAGTCTGAAAATACTTATTCGAGTTTTCATCTTTATGTGGTTAGGTTAAATTTGGAGATCATTAAAAAGTCACACAAACAAGTCTTTCAAGAATTGCGTTACAGAGGTATCGGAGTCAACCTCCATTATATCCCAGTTCATATTCACCCTTATTATCAGACAATGGGTTTCAAGCTTGGAGACTTTCCTGAGGCTGAAAAGTATTATGGTGAGGCTATCTCTATACCTATCTACCATGGTCTCAAGAACGATGAGCAGGACTCGGTAATCCAAGCAATTACTGAGGTACTGGTTTGAATATTTGTATTATTCCCGCTCGAGGGGGCAGTAAAAGAATACCTCGCAAAAATATTAAACAATTCGCTGGTAAACCAATGATTGAGTGGTCTATTTCCGCTGCGATTAAAGCTAATTGCTTTGATCGAATCATTGTATCTACTGATGACATAGAAATTTCAAAGTTTGCTAAGTCTATCGGTGCAGAGGTACCCTTTAAAAGGCCACCATCGTTATCAGAGGACTATACTCCTACCGGAGCTGTCATAAAGCATGCCCTTGAGTGGCTTAATTTATCAGAATTATCTAAGACGAAGGCTTGCTGCCTTTATGCTACTGCTCCATTTGTTACTCCTAGTGATATATGTCAAAGCTTATCTATCCTAAATACCGGAGTTTGTGATTTTGTGTTACCTATAACAAGCTTTGCCTTCCCTATACAGCGTGCTTTGATTATTGATGAGAGCACGAAGCTCTTAGAAATGAGGGAGCCAGCCGAATTTTCTAGTAGGTCTCAAGATCTCAAAGAATCATTTCATGATGCAGGGCAATTTTGTTGGGGACTGGGCCAAGCTTGGATGTCAGGTGAGAGTCCTTTTCAAAAAAGGACTCTCCCGTTTGAACTGCCCAGATATAGGGTTCAAGACATTGATACCGCCGAGGATTGGTATAGAGCAGAGTTGCTTCATAAGGCTTTCTATGAGTGAACGCACTTTTATTATAAGAGTTGATTCTTCATCCGAAATAGGGCTCGGCCACCTTTCACGATGTCTAGCGTTAGCCAATGAATTGGTGAAGTCCGAAGCTCAGGTGATTTTTATTTGCCGAGATCATCATGGGAGTGGCCATAAATTAGTTTTGGAGCAGAACTTTGAACTACACCTTTTGAAAGGAAAAGAAAAAGGACCAACAAGCTCAGAGCATAGCGAATGGTTGGGGTATACCCAACTAACTGACGCATCTGAGAGCTCAGAGATCACATCCAGATATAACAGAGTACTCGTTATTGTTGACCACTACGCTTTAGGCTATGTTTGGGAAAGTAATGTTGATTGTGATGCTGTTATTGTGATTGACGACCTAGCAAATCGCCCACATAAATGCTCACTGCTGATAGATCAAAGCTTAAAAAATACCAAGTCAGACTATAGAGAGCTAATAGAGGGTAACTTCGAATTCATCGGAGGTAACATAGTAATATTACGTGAAGAGTTTAGCTCGGGAAATATGTGGCAAGCCCCTGGAAATGGGAAGGTTCTGATCTGTATGGGTGGGACGGATCCCTTTGGTTATACTCAAGCTATATTGGAGTTGATCGTCAAAAATCACAAAAAATGGTCTAAGGACCATACAGTAAGTGAGATAAACATTGTTGTCGGGCCAGCCTTTGATGGTATCGATGATCTTCAACCTGTCATCGAATCAAGCGAACTCAATATAGTAATATCAAAGGCTCCCCCCCAAATTTCCGATCTTATGCTTCAGTCTGATCTTTGCATACTTTCGTGTGGCACTACAATTCTAGAGGCTTGTGCTCTTGGTGTCCCGTCATTAGGTGTTGTTGTGGCGGATAACCAACAAAGTACAGCAGATTTTCTTGAACAGGCTGGCGCCATCGAATTGTATGATTTAGGGACCGAGACAGGACTAGATATCTACTCGTCAATTTCAGCTTTTGTTAGTAATCCACATAGGCTTTCGGTTTGTTCATCCAAGTTAAAAAAAATGGTATCTCAAACATCCAGAGAAATCATAGTAAGGAGTTTAAATGAATTCTGAAAAAATAAAACTTCGACCAATTGAAGATGATGATCTTTTAGGGCTTCATGAGTTATTGAATGATAAAAGGAATCAAGAATTAGTTGGTGGCACCCTTAACTCGATGAATCGGAGGGAAGTTTTGGACTGGCTTAATTTTAAAAGAGTTGATGAAAAAACATTTATTTTTTCAATTATTAGTGAAGGCGAATTTTCAGGTTATGTACTTATAACGTCAGTTGATAGCCTTAATGGACATGCCGTATTTGGTATCAATCTTCTACGATCGATGCAGGGTAAAGGGATAGGTGCAATAGCAATTACCTTGGTGCATAAGTTGTGTAAAAAAGAATTGTCTTTAAGAAAGCTTGTTCTGTATGTTAGAGCCGATAATCATTTCGCTATTAGCTTATATGTCAAAATGGGATATAAAGCAGTCGGTAGTCTATCTAATCATCTGACAGATGGTGATGCCTATGTGGACAACAATATTATGGAAGTCTTCTTGTGAAATCAGGGAAAGTTATTATTCTCGGAGGCAGCCCACTTCAGCGAGACTTAGTTGAGGCCGCTAGTAAGAATTATTATGTCATTATTCTAGATGGTAACGCTAACTGCGTGCTTAAGGACGCGGCGGATGAATTTATTCATCTGAATTTCTCAGATATAAGTAAAGTACTCAGATTTGCACGAGTAAAAAACCCCAAACATATCCTAACGATGGCAAATGAAACAGGTAATCTTGTCGCTGCAATTGTAAGCGAAAAGCTGGGCCTTTATTACAACTCAGTTGAGTCGGTTATGGCCTCTTTAAATAAGGTAGAAATGAAGGATAGGCTCTTATCTGCTGAAATTCGAACAGCAAAATATTGTCCTCAATTTATACCAGATGATTTAAAAAATATTCCAAAAGATTTTGTATTCCCTTTGATTGTCAAGCCGGCTCAAAGTTCAGCTGGGCGTGGAGTCAAGTTAGTAAAGAATTTCGATGAGCTCTCATGCCAAGTGCTTAAAGCTCAGAGTATTTCTGAGAATGGATTCGCTTTAGTTGAGGAATATGTTGATGGAGAACAATACAGTGTGGAAACAGTTTCGGTAAATGGTGAGCATTCTATTATAGGGATCACAAAAGAGTTTTTTACGTCCGCCCCATACTTCATGGAAACTCAGCATCTTTTTCCTGCAGCGCTATCCAAGGTGGTTGAAAGTAAAATACATGAGATTGCTATTAAAGTACTAGATGCATTTCTAGTAGAGGTTGGATCGTGCCATATAGAATTACGTTTATCTGAAAATGGTGATATTTTTATTATTGAGATAGCTACCAGACTGGGTGGATGGAGAAGTGAGTTAGCTGGCAGAGCGTTGGGATTAAATATCGCTGAAATAATGTTGGACGCATATGAAAAAAGACGACTTAACACTATTCCTAAATGGTCCAAATTCAGCCTCGTTAAAATGCTGTATTCCGAAGCGGATAGGCTGAAAGAAGAGAAATTGCGCAATGAAGCTAGATATTGCTTAGACCCCATAGTGCAGTTAGCAGAAGAATTCAAACAAGAAAAGACATCATTAATGGATTCAGCAGGGTACTACTATTTAACGGCTGAAACTTTGGAGGATATTCATGAAGCACTTTAGCTCAACTTTTAGCATTGCAGGTCGGTCGATAGGCCCATCCCATCCACCATATATCATCGCCGAGATGTCAGCTAATCATAATAACGATATTGCCAGGGCATATAAAATAATTGGCGAGGCAAAAAATGCTGGGGCAGATGCGGTAAAGCTGCAAACTTACACAGCTGACACTATAACTCTGGAATGTAGTAAAGAAGATTTTCAGATAAAAGAAGGCTTGTGGAAAGGTCAAACCTTGCATCAATTATATACGCAAGCGCACATGCCCTGGGCTTGGCACAAACCGCTCTTTGATTACGCTCGTGATATTGGAATAACAATATTCAGTTCGCCATTTGATGAAAGTGCGGTCGATTTATTGGAGGACCTTGGGGCTCCGGCTTATAAAATTGCCTCTTTTGAGGCAGTGGATTTAAGACTCATAGATTACGTTGCTCGTACTGGGAAACCAATGATTATATCGACGGGTATGGCTAGTGAAAATGAAATTAGAGAGGCGGTTGACACGGCAAGGGCCGGAGGTTGTTCGGAACTGGCTTTGCTGCAATGTGTTAGTAGTTATCCTGCGGCGGCGTCAGACTACAACTTATCTCGTATTCCAGATATGAGGAGTCGGTTTGATACTGTAGTAGGACTTTCCGACCACACGATAGACAATACGTGTGCGATTGCAAGTGTTGTATTTGGGGGCTCTATTATCGAGAAGCATTTCACACTTGATCGAAACGGTGGGGGTGCCGATGATAGTTTTTCCCTTGAACCTGATGACATGAAAAATTTGTGTGAATCTGCTTTAACAGCGTGGAAATCAATCGGTAAGCCAGATTATGGTTTGAAGTCTAGCGAGTCAACTAGTGCTATGCACCGCCGGTCATTATATTTCACAAATTCTCTGATTCAAGGCGATATTATTAAGAGCGATGATATCCGGAGTGTTCGTCCAGGCTTTGGTCTTCCAACTAAAATGTTTGATAATGTAGTAGGGAAACAAGTAAGACGAGACGTGGACTATGGAGATCCTGTCCGCTTAACTGATTTTTTTTAACGGTGAATTTAGAGATAGAATAAATAACTGGTGCGGTTCAACCATGCCGTCAGTAAAAGAACAATATATCTACCTATTGGAAGTATTCCTTTGAGTTTGTAGCTTCCGCTTTATCCTGGAGCTTCCATGTGATGTCTACTCGAGATGACTTCATTTTCGTGAACAATAAATATTTAGGAAAATCGATTTGTATTGTAAGTACGATAGTTGGTCTTTGAGAACTGATTTTGTAATACAAACTTCGTATCCGGAAATTAGTAAGGTTGTACTATGCTAGAAATGAATGAAATAGAAGATTTAATAAAAAGTGTAAACCTTGATGCTGAATTTAGGTCAAAGTGTGGAGCGCAATGGGGTGACATCGTCGCCCAAATCGCAGATGTTCCGACTCAGTATTTAGAGCATTTAGTGGATTATCAGTCAACTGTTTTTCACTTTTTGTCTGAACAAGTAGTGGATATATCGCTAGTTTTATATAGTGATAGAAAAGTATGTGGGGTTTGGCCGCTTTTCCTTGACCTTAATAACAAGGAATCGATTAAGTCGATCAATGATCAGTTTGGTGGCATTGTTATTCCTCCATTATTTATTGATAGCATTCCTAAAAAAACCGAACGAAGAATCATAAAGACATGTAACCGATTTCTAGACAGTCTTGCGCGTCGCATTGGATGCGAAGTATTGCGTACCAGTGAATTGTCTGGCTCAGGATATGTAAGTCAGTGGCATCAGATTGCTCTGGAAAATGATGCCTATCTGGACAGAGTAAATTATGAACTTTATGTAGACTTAACATTAAGTATTGAGGAGATAAGAAAAGCAATTCGTAAGAGCTACAAACCATTAGTCAGTTCTGGACTGAAAAATTGGGAGGTGACTGTGCTCGATCAATACTGTGAGAAGACGTGGAATAGATTCAGAGAACTACATAAGTCTGTCTCTGGTGGAATTACGCGGCCAATCGAGTCGTGGGATATTCAGCACAATGCAATCAAATGTGGGAATGCTTTTCTGGTTTATGTTTCTGGCGGGGATGGAGAGATGGTTGGGGGAGGTCTCTTTGATATGTCGGGTAATGAGGGTAACTATAGCGTTGCAACATACAAAAAATCACTGTCGGACCAACCCTTGGGTCATCTCGTACAATACCATGCGCTCCTCAAATTAAAGGAAAAAGGGAGGTCACGTTACTATATTGGATCACGCTTTTATCGAGAGGAGTTGCCAGTTGTTACGGAAAAACAGGTTAATATATCTAGCTTCAAAGCTGGATTCTCTACTTTCGTTTTACCTCGAGTTACGCTGAAATTTACCATTCAGGAGCAACATTAGTTATGTGTGGGTTAGTTGGGATTATTACGAAGAACCATGCCTGTGATAACGATATTTTAAATAGAATGATTGAGACACTATCACACCGGGGTCCTGACGATTCGGGAACACAGATTATTGATTTTAAAAATACTAGAGTTGGACTTGGGCATTCCCGACTATCCATTTTAGATTTGTCAAAAAATGGTCACCAACCGAAAGAAAGTATAAGTAAACGATGCACCATTATTTATAACGGCGAAATTTATAATTTTAAAGAAATTCAAAAAGAGTTAATTCAAAAAGGATATGAATTTGATTCAGAATCAGACACGGAGGTAGTTTTAAACGCCTTTGAAGAATGGGGTGAGGATTGTGTCCACAAATTTATTGGGATGTTTGCTTTTGTAATTTTAGATAAAAAAACAGAAAAGCTGTTAATCTTTCGTGATCGGGCTGGAGTAAAACCTCTTTATTACTATCAAAAAGACGGTTTATTTTGTTTTGGCTCTGAGTTGAAGCCTTTGATGAAACATCCTAGTTTTAGAAAAGAAATTTCAATGGAAAGTCTGTCTTTATTTTTAAAGTATGGCTATATTCCTTCGCCTTATTGTATTTTTCAAGATACACACAAGCTAGAGCCAGGCCATTATTTAACTGTTGATTTAAAAACTCTCAAAACTACAAAAACAAGTTATTGGAATGTATTAGATTATTATAATCGACCAAAAATGAATGTTTCGGAAAGTGAGGCTCTCAAAAACATCGAAACATTAATGCAATCCGCGTGTGACTATAGGATGATATCTGATGTTCCCGTAGGAGTTTTCTTAAGTGGTGGCTATGATAGCTCGGCGGTGGCCGCTCTTTTGCAGAAACAAAGTACTTCTAAGATTAAGACCTTTACGATAGGCTTTGAAGATGCCCAGTATGATGAGGCTCCTTTTGCAAGGGATATTGCTAAAATTTTAGGGACGGATCACACAGAGTATTACTGTAGTGATAAAGATGCCATAGACATAATCCCTTTACTACCAAAAATTTATGATGAGCCCTTTGCAGACACCTCAGCTATTCCAACGATATTGGTGAGTAAAATAGCAAGAGAGCATGTAAAAGTCTCCTTGTCCGCTGACGGCGGTGATGAAGTTTTTGGCGGTTACACTAAATATACACGCCAAATTAATTTTTTAAAAAAAATCTACTATTTCAGAAATGTATTAAAGCTTCCAATACGGACGATCAATCTATTCATTAAGAATACTCGTTATCAAAATAAATTAGAGCTGGTAAATGATTGTGTGTTCGCAAAAGATATTTCAACGGTTGCGAGAAAAAGAATTGAGAGCAACTATCTAAATTCAGAATTACAGGGTAGATTATTAAACAGGGACATCCCATCAAACATAAAAACAGCTTTTGACGAAGTGTCTTTATTTAATCAAAATCATAATAATATTTTAGATATCATGATGGGCGTTGACTTTAAAACATATATGGTTGATGACGTGTTGCATAAAGTAGATAGAGCAACAATGAGCGTAAGTTTGGAAGGTAGAGAGCCTTTGCTGGACCATAGGCTAATCGAATATGTAGCTCAACTACCAAGTAAATATAAAATAAAAGATGGTTCTAAGAAACATCTATTGAAAAGTATTGTTCACCAGTACATTCCAAAAGAAATGATGGATCGACCTAAAAAGGGCTTTGGGATTCCATTTGAAAAGTGGTTTTCTGGTCAAAAAAATGAGCTTTTTAATTACTACTTAAGTGATGAAGTTATTAAGAAGCAAGGTTTATTTGATGTGAAAGAAATTAGAAAACTGAAGGAGGATTTTAAGCATAATTCGAATTCACTAACTCAAAGAAGGCTGTGGCTAATTTTCGTGATGAACCAATGGGTTGAAGAATGGATTTAAGTAATACAAATTTCATATTCTTGCTGATTAAAATCTATACTGCTCCAAGAACCTACATTCAACGGAATTATAAATTAATCCTAATTGGCCTATGACTAAAATATTAACATTCGATTCTATCTACTTACTCCAGCCTTTTAGGTACTTGTATACAGCCTTAATTCGCAAAATACTCAATAGTAAAGAAACTACAAATACCAGATTAGTCTTGTGTCGATTAGATAAAGACAATATTTTTTTACGTGATAAAAGGAATATCAGCGGAATAACTACTGGGACTCATAAAGATCATGTTGATGCCATGAGCATAAATTTTTATCGATATTTATGTGAGTCTGACAATTCTGATGCTCTATCAATAAATGATATCCCGCTGTATCAGTTGTACCCCCGACAGATTAAATTAAAGTTAGGATACTTATTAATATGCGCATTAAGGGTAAGAGTCTTATCCATCAATAGTGAAGAAAGTATAGAGATCGTAACAGACAGGCAGACCGCTTCAATAATGAAGGCGGCTTTTTTATTTCTTAATTACACACCTAAGAACATTACTTGGAAATTAAGTGGACTGTTAACTTTCTACGTCACTATTAACTCTTTAATTATGAGATCTGCAGCCATCGTTAAGATGCACCTCTCACCTAGCACGCTTCCAAGTGAATACTTTTATAAGTTCCTCGACCCAAATATACCGACAGTTTTATATGTTCTGCCTAAGGTGAGACCAGAAGATTTAATTACAACCTATGTTGAGCAACTCGATACCCGATTCAATATAATTTTATATAGCATGGGATCTTTAAATCTTACTCCCAACAACTATGAGCGAGTAGAGTTTAAAAAAACGACAAGTTTTTTACGTGGTGTTTTCAAAACTAAAAATTTATTCTGGACTTCAGATAGCTATATAACTGATATTACTCTGATTTATAAGAACCATGCGGACCTGATTAGAAGTGTTGATGTAGTAAATGCAATCTTTTCTAACCGAATAGATGCGCACATTAGTAAGCAGCAAACAAATGCTTTGGAAACGTATCTGTCTATTGAAGCTCAAAAGAGAAGCATTTTTATCTTAGCCGATATTATGGAAGAGGTTTTTTACTGTGATTCCGCTGTTTGCTCATCAGCCTCACAGAAAACAGAGAGTTTAGAGCTCGCTTTAGCAAATGGTGGTGATTTAACCTTTAAAGGTGGTAGTTCTCTAATCAATTATCGGATGAAAGATATCACCAATAAAAAGGGTGATTATTTGCATGATTTACTTGGAGTTGATAGTCAGAAAAAGATAATATTTTACGCCTCGGACCCTTCAAGAGAGGAAAGTCAGCGTTTTTTGACAGAAACGTTTCTTATCGATTATTTCTCAAAGTTGGATGAGTTTTGTTTAGTAATAAAAACTCATCCAGAGGACCAAGGACGAGTTACTAATTACGCATATCTTGATTCTATAAATACATCTAATGTTTTTCTGATTGGAGACCTAACACGAAGAAGCAAAATGATCTCTAAACAATTCCGTGTGTTTGATGACTTTGATTTTCATGCAGCTATTGCATCTAGCGACGGATTTTTAACTTTCTCATCATCAGCGATACTTGAGGCTCTGGCATTAGGCGTTAAAACCGGGATTGTAGATATATTTAGTAATGGTTTTTATGATTACCTCATTAATTATAAAGTCACTGCGCTTATTAATGACGAAACGAGTTTAAAAGCTTTCACTGAGAAACAAAAATTAGATGTTTCTGATGATGTCCTTACTTACTGTGGCTTGAAAAATAGCAATGAAGAATTTGATTTAGGTGCTCATTTGTTAGAGTGTTTGGAAAAATATGATTGGGGCAGTGATAAAAATAAAAATAATAATACTTCTGGACAGCAATGATAGCCCTTACTCTAAAAACACGTACAGCAATTAACCTCTCAGGTATTGTACTTTCGTTTACTTATGGCCTTTTGATCATAGCATCACTGCAAAGGCTTTATGTTTTAGGCGATGGGGATATAAGCCGGTATATCAATTTTTTCCAGAAACAGGATATTGAGGTTACTTTGTATCACTTTTCTATTAGAGGTGACGGTGTTTTTCGTGTTGGAATAAATTTGCTAAAAGAATTCTTTAAGACTGAAACGGTTACAGTTTTGAGCTCTATTGCCTTTCTACTTTCATCATTTGTTGTTAGCATTTTCTCATTTAATATACATTCAATTAAGTATTTTATTGCTTTATTACCTTTACTTTTGATGGTTTTTTTATCACCAATGGTGATTATATTGTTTTCCGATCAATTAAGGTCAACTCTCGCTTTTACTATACTCTTAGCAGCTATGATTTATACCAAAGGAGTGGTTCGATATAGCTTATTTGGATTGTCAAGCGTGATGCATTTAGCTATGCTGCCAATAATATCGTTGTTTTTTTTCTTTCATATACTTAACAAAATCAGATTTAGCTCTAACTTCTTTATTCGGCTCGGAGCTTTGCTATTAACCTCATTCTGTTTTTGTTTAGTCGCTACCACGTTCCAATTTAATGTCACAAATGTTTCTCAAGGTGTTTTTTATAATCTCCTGATTTTTTGTATTACATTGCTGATTATATTTACATATAAAGATGTAATCAAAAATATGTATGGATTTATTTCTATTGGATTATTGCTAGTTTATTTTTCTGGACAGATTGTTGATATTTCTTTTATTCGGTATGTTGGCTACGCGATCGTTTTGTATCTGTTCTTTCTTATAGATCGGGGAGAGGTTGGGAGCGTCAAGATTTTTACTATTGGCTATGTGCCTTTTTTCATGTTAACCGTATTTCTCAAAGTTTCAAACTTTTGATGGTAATTCTATGAAAAAAAATATTGTAATTGTCGTTAGTGCTATGAATATGGGCGGAGCACAACGAGTAGTTTCTATTTTGTCAGATCACTGGTCTCAAAATGGGCACAGTGTTACGCTAATAATTACGTTTACAGATGAAATAAAGAATCATTACCGTATAAACGAAAATGTAAATGTTAGATATTTGAGTAACAACCGTTTTTTCCCAAAAAACAAGTTTTTAAATCTCACCTGGAAGCTACTGCAGTTGAGAAAAGTTATTAAGGCTCAAAATCCAGATGTAGTCCTATCATTTCTAGCGAGAGTAAATGTTGCGACGACATTAGCAACCATAGGAATGAAATCCTCTTTAATTATATGCGAGAGAACCTGGCCACCTTTTGCATCCTTGAATAATAATATTTTGTGGATATATAAACTTTTGTTTAAAAGAGTTGATCGAATTATAGTGCAAACTGATAAAAGTAAGTCTTGGCTGAGAGATAGATTTCCAACAAATAATGTAACCGTAATTCCAAATCCAGTCTCATATCCATTATCTTCTGAAAGCCATAGTTTAGTGAGTCCTGTCTCTTGTCTTCCAGATAACAAAAAAGTAATACTTGGGTCAGGAAGAATGCACAAGATAAAGCAGTTTGATGTTTTGATTAAGGCGTTTTCGCAGATTAAAGAAAACTATATAGATTGGGATTTAATCATATTAGGTGATGGAGAAGAGCGGGAGTACCTTAAAAAAGTGATAAATGACCTTAATATTCAGGACAGGGTATTTTTTCCTGGCCGTGTTGGGAATATTGCAGAATGGTATGAGAGAGCTGACTTATTCGTATTGAGTTCAATAGTTGAAGGTTTTCCTAACGTGCTGTTGGAAGCAATGGCCTATGGAGTACCCTCAATAAGTTTTGATTGCGATACAGGTCCGAGAGAGATGATTAAAGATGGTGTAAATGGGATTTTAGTGGATCCTGAAGAAAAGGAGTTAGGGCTCTTAAAAGCATTAGAGAAAATGATTAGCGATGAAGAATTTCGATCACGTATTGCTAGTAACTCTATTCTTATAAGAGATCAATATTCAATTGATAGCATAATGCAAGAATGGGACGGTGCTCTAGACTCTTAGAGCTCAGTTAAAGGCTACTTTTATCCTTTTTAATATGGCGGAATTATTTATGAGTAAAGTTTCTGAGTTGTTTAATACTAGGTCAAAAGAATACAACCAAATTTATAGTGAGTCTTTTCCTAAAAAACTATTACACCAAGAGAAAAGGGTTCGGGCAGCCCTAGTAGAAGAGTTGGTGCTTGGTTTCGTATCGCCGACTAAAGAAGGAGTGGTGGTGGATGTTGGGTGTGGGATGGGGAATGTGCTTTTAAATCTAAAAGAGAAAGGCGTTAGAGCAAAAATGTATGGCGTAGATATTTCAACAGACATGATACGTTTAGCAAATAAGAAATTGGATCTATCAGGGTATAAAGACGTCGATTTTATTGCTGGTAGTTTAGACGATATTACGGTCAGCGCTAATGCAGTTTTGTCCCTTGGCGTTATCGGTTACCAAAAAAGACAAGAGGAATTTTTAGTTGGGCTATCTAGTCTTGTCGATAATGAAGGATACTTAATATTTACGACTGCTAATGGTGATTCTTTTTTACGGCTAGCCAGGCGTTACTTGTCAAAATTACATACCTTAGTCAAAGGCAAAACAAAAAGCAAAGGTGTAGAGTTCTTTTCCATCAAAAACAAACAGGTAGAAAGTGTGCTAACAAAGCATGGATTTAAGCTTAAAAAAAGAGTGTATATAACATTTGGATTAGGACTGTTTGCTTCATCAATGGAGTGTTCTATTGATAGGTTTTTTTTAAAACACTTCAGTAATAGTTTTATAGGAAAATACCTCTCCTTGACTGTAATTTATGTGTATCAGAAGGTTAGCTGATATCTATATTATATAGTTAATAAATCTATGTTTAGTCTCGTTAGATAGAAAAAGTAACTAAAGGAATCAAGTATTTCTTTCCTGAGTTTTTTTGTGTAGTCGATAGTCTTGATCTTTACTGATTACTGGTCACGGAGAAGATTTTAAAATCAAAATATATAAGTGAGTCATCTACATAACTTTCAGGTTAGCTACTAGTGTAAGTTGTCTTGATGAATACTAGGAATATGGCAAGCTTGAAAATAAAGTATGAATCTAAATTAAAAGTAAACGTATTTTTATAACTAACTAAGATGGTATTCCATGAAGTTACTACGGCTAACACCTACTCTAAAGTCAACAACGTCATCGTATAACCAATTTTCACTTGGGTTTAAAGATACAATCGATCAGACGGTAGGTTCATTTCACAAACATGAAGTAACGGTTGATGAGAAGATTAAATTTTTTCATGGGGACGGATCAGTTTTCAAAATGTTTAAGCTGATAAAGAGATCTGTCAATAAACTAGACTATGACATAGTTCATATACATAACGGCGTTACAGGAATAATATTTATACTTGCAATATTCCCTTTCAAAATTGGTTTGTTAAAAAGAACTGTTTTTACGCTACATAATAGTTGGAATGTTCTTAAAGCAAGAAACCAGGTTTTTAATTTCATTGTAATGCTTTTATCAAGCAAAATTTGTACTTGTGGTAAATCAAGCCAAGAAAGTCTTCCCCAAATAATTAATTACTTTATTGGTAAAAAAACAAAAGCTGTTGTCAATGGTTTTGATAATAAGCGTATTGATAGAGTAGAGCGTAAAAAATTGAACGGAGCCCACTTTGATCAAGGTTCAAAGATAAAAATAGTTTATGTTGGTGCGCTGAACAATACCAAGAATCAGATAACGCTTTTGAAAGCATTAAGTAAAGCTAGTATTGAAGCCGAAATAATTTTTTTAGGTGATGGTGTAAATAAAGAAAGCTTAATTAATTATTCAAAGAATATTTCTAAGTCCATTAAAATTTGTTTCAAGGGCTGCGTATCAAGAGATTTGGCAATTGAACATATGCTTGAGGCTGATGTTTTTATCTCCGTATCCAAAGGTGAAGGCATGCCAATTGCCGTATTAGAAGCAATGTATGCTGGATGCTTTATGATTTTATCTAAAATCCCTCCACACATAGAGGTCTCTCCACCTTCAGAAAGGTGTTTGTTTGTTGACACATCAAATACGGATGAAATAGTAAACTCTTTAAATCATGTTAGAGACAACATTACAACGCTGAGTGGCGGCAGAGATAAATCAAAAGAACACTCAATTAATAATTTTGGTGTGAAGCATATGCTTGCAGGCTATAAAAAGGTATATGACTCGCTATGCGAAGAATATAACTAATCCTAGTCCATGTCGTAGTTATTTGATTTTAAAGTAACAATAGCAAATAAGAATAATTTAATTGACGTAGGCATCGCGTATATACTGAAGGGCGAGTTTTATTTCCGCTTTTTAGGCGTTCTGAGATTATCAAAATAATACATTGGGCTATTAGAGAGGTTAGTGCAGATAAAATTCTTATGGAATATGATAAATTGAATAAATTAAAACGTCTTCTAGCCGGGTTGGATATGCAGGACGTAGCCTACGTTAGTTGGAAAAATAATCATCAATTACGATCAGTTATGTCAGGCAATGGGGATATTGATCTATTTGTACCATTCAATAATAGATCAAAATTCATCGATCTTTGTAGAGTTCAAGGTTGGATTGAAGTTATAAATCCAGTTTCGAGATATCCCTGGATAGCCCATTTTTACGGCCTAGGGGAGAATTTCGAGGTTTTTCATGTCCATGTTTACTTTAAATTAATAACGGGGGAAACTTGGATAAAAGAGTACTCTATTCCTTTTGATACTTGGATGATCGAAAGTCGTATCTGGGATGCTGGCCATGATATTTGGGTCCTAAATAATACTAGTCAAGCGTATCTTTTCTTAGTTCGTCATCTGCTAAAGTGCGGTTCGGTTAGTGGTCGGCTACTATATAAACGAGAACTCGCCTCCTATGATGAGGAGTGGAAAGCCTGTAGTCATGGCTTAGAACCAGAAGATATTCTAGGACCGATTGATATAACCTCATACCTCGATGGTGCCCGAGCTTTTGGAGAAAAATTAGAGCTACCCAAAATCAGGTCGGCGTTCCTTTTCCGTTTGTCACTTTTCCCATTTCTTAGATATGAGCTCTACTCATTACCCTTCCGGCGCGCTACGTCTTTTCTCTCGCGACTTGTCAATAAAGTTTTTTTAAAACGAAAAAAAATATTGCCAGAGATGGGCTTAACAATTGCAATTTCGGGTGTAGATGGTTCGGGTAAGACCACTATGCTGCATGAGGTTGATAAAGTTTTTGGGCAGTTTTTATCAATAGATCACTTTCATTTAGGACGACCGCAGGGAAAGATAATTGAGTTCATTTGGAGAGCTTTAGGCAACAAAAGCGAAAATTCCTCTATGCCTGGATGCTCTGACATCACAACTGCTAGCTCTAGAGGCAGAGCTATAAACGGAGCCATTTTGGCCCTGTTGAGGCTTCGCAAGGCGAGATATGTCGTTAACCGTGCGAGCCTTGGTGGTTTAATGCTTATTGATCGTTGGCCGACAGATGAGGTTGGTAAGATGGATGGGCCCAGGGTAATCCTTGGAGAAAACTCCGGATTGATTCAGCGTCTCTGTAAGCGCATAGAATCTTGGGGCTATGCCAGTATGCCTCAAGCTGACATATGTTACTTTTTTGTAGTTCCTATTGAGGTGGCGACTGAAAGAAATCGATTGCGAATAAAAGAAAACAAAGAAACTGATGAGCAGATTTCAGCGCGTTTTCTTGGTAATTTAGATTATAAGCCGATGGCTAGAAAGACTATTCGCTTCGAAAACTCAGGAGAGTTCTCAGTAAAGCGTAAAGAGCTCTTAGATGATGTTTGGCATCAGATTTCCAGTCGGTATTGAGCTAGCGATAATTTAACAGAAATGGAGTAAGTTACAGTAATGAAAACAACAAGTTCTTTGGGTTATTCAGAATTTAAAGCTATGTTGGGTGAAGCGAAGCGTAGTTCAGATCCACTATGGTGTAGATTTATTTACAGGCCTTTATCTTTCCCTACAGGTTGGTTGTTCTATAAAGTTGGGATGAAAGCTAACTCTGTTAGCCTACTCTCCATATTTCTGGCAGTTACATCTTCTCTTATCATGGTTTTTGGAAGCTCTGATGGTATCGTACTCGCGTCATTTTTGATGTTGTTGGTCGCTTTATCAGATTGTATTGATGGCAATATCGCTAGAGCGAGAGGTGAAACTGGGCCGGGTGGAGAGTGGATGGATGCATTGAGTGGTTATACTGTGTATGCATTACTTCCACTTACTTTAGGCATTCATATGTATCTGCATAGTCCGTACGCAGCGTTGCCCGGGTTATGGATTATAGTTGGTGCTGTGACATCAATCGCTAACTTGTTTCTCAGGCTTATATATCAAAAGTTCCTTAGTAGTAAACTTGGTGAAGCCTCTCAAAAAGAATTAAAAGGAACTGGGTCCTTATTTTCTAAATTTAGCAGCGAGATGGGCTTGGTTGGATGGATGATGCCTGCTTTATTAGCGGCCTCGATAACAAATATGTTAGAAGCCTACCTAGTGGTGTATTGTTTTTTCTATCTGATGTCAGCTATTCTAATAACCATAGTGCTAGTTCGAAAAGTCATCTAGACCTTAATCGGATGATTCGTCATATGTGCCTTTAAGATCAGATAATTTTTGATCAAACTAATAAAATGAAGCGAAGTATTACATGATACAAAAAAAAATTGTTCAAATTATTTTAGGCGCGGGACGTCCATTTAGTGGGGAGAAAAATGCGTCGCTAACAAAAGTATCTAGTGATGTTCGTGTACTCGATTGGACTTTACAGGCTGCAAAATTCCTCAATCCTGAAGTGCATTTCATTGCTGGTTATCAAATAGACGAAATTGTTTCCCGCTATCCTAGTCTCCATTACACAATAAACCCCAAGTGGAGTAGCACAGGTCCCATTATCTCCTTGCTAGAAGCCCGAGTGGCACACGATGCCGAATACATAGTGTCTTATGGTGATATTTTGTTCCGTGAAAAAACAGTCAGAGAACTAGTTGATCTAGGTGCTGATGTAAGTATTGCGGTCGATTCAATGTGGAAAGAGCGTTACTCGAGTCGAACTTTAGAAGATATTAATCGTAGTGAAAAGGTCATAATTTCCGAGGACCATGTGTTATCTTGCGGTAGTAACATTTCTACGGAGACAGCCAATGCTGAGTTTATCGGTTTAATGACCTTGAAGCCCGAGGTTATGAGATTTTTGGAGAATAACTCGGAATTGTTTCCACCGGATATGCGTCGAGCGAATCTGACTCGATTGATAGAATTTCTACGAAATCATGGTTTTAATATTAAAGTTGTGGATGTTGAAGGCGATTGGGCGGAGCTTAATGAGGCGCATGATCTGGCTAACTTCATTTTGGGGACAAAAGCTCAAAGTTTAAAGCGACTTGAAGAAGTTATAACCCTGAGCAAAATAGCACCTCAAGTTAGCTTTACTGTTGCTGAATGGAGTAAGAATTCTGATGAAATCATACAAAACATTCAACACAAATTTATATCAAAAAAAGTAATAGTACGCAGTAGCGCCATTGCTGAAGATGGCTTCGATAGTTCAAATGCTGGCGCATATTTAAGTGTTCTCGACATAGATGCGACTGTTAAAAAAGCTGTTCTGGATTCCATCACCAGCGTCATCGACTCTTATGTAGATAGAAACCCCGCTAACCAGGTCTTGGTTCAGCCTATGATTGAGAATGTGTGTGTCAGTGGAGTTATTTTTACTCGAACGTTATCGGAAAGTGCACCCTATTACGTAATAAATTTTGACGATTCGTCGCAGGAGACCGACACTATAACTAGCGGCTCGAGCAGTGCCCACAAAACCTTAGTGATTTCGAGAAGTAAGGCAGCTGATCTGGAGAATTCCGTCCCCCAAGCTCTGCGTGGATTGATCCCTGCATTACAGGAAATAGAAAACCTGCTTGACTTCAAGGCTCTGGATATAGAGTTTGCTATTGGGATTGATGGAGAAGTACATATTCTACAGGTTCGACCGCTCACTTCAGATAAATATAAAATTGACGGTGATCACGTGGTTTTTGAGTCTATAGAGAGTTGCATTGAACAATTCAAAAGCCTTCAAAAGAACGGTCCATTTGTAGTTGGGAGATCTGCGATTTTTGGAATTATGCCAGATTGGAATCCGGCGGAGATTATTGGGACAAAACCCTATTCTCTTTCTTTTGATTTATACCGTTATCTCATAACAGACGAGGTTTGGGCTACTCAGCGGGCTGAATATGGATATAGGGATGTTAGGCCTCACCCTTTGCTTGTCTCATTTTCAGGACAGCCCTATGTTGATGTTAGAGCGAGTTTCAATTCGTTTATTCCGGCCACTTTAAATAATGAACTGGCGGGTAGGTTGGTTGATTATTATCTATTGAGACTATGCGAAAATCCGCATTACCATGATAAGGTAGAATTTGAGGTTGTACCCACGTGTTACGCGTTTAATTTTGAGAGCTGGAGAGAAACATTAGCCGGAGGCGGATTTTCAAACGATGAAATAGACGAATTAGGAGATGGTTTACGAAGTATCACTAAAAATGCAATCTCTCGAACTCAAGAGGATCTCAAAACTGTCGAGATTTTCCGAGAGCGCTTTGATAGTATCTTTTCATCAAATTTGCCTCCATTGGATAAAGCACTTTCGTTGCTTGAAGATTGTCGCCGTTATGGAACGTTAGTGTTTGCGCATCTGGCTCGTAGCGCTTTTGTTAGCGTTACTCTACTTAAGTCTGCGGTGGACACAAAAGTTATTAGTCAAGCTGCTATGGACTCATTTTTGAAGTCGATCGAGACCGTCGCGCATGAATTTGTCAATGATGCTAAAAAGGTTGCCGACGAAGAGAAATCTTGGTCTGCTTTTATTGATCGTTATGGTCATCTACGTCCTGGAACATATGACATAACCTCAGAAGCTTACTCAGATAATATTGAAAAATTTTTAAGGCCTGTTGTTGATCAGGCTCGAGCGAGCACGCACGAACCCATTGGAAACAATGTTGAATGGTTAAACGAAAGAGAATACTTCTCAAATGCGCTATCTACAATGGATATTATTGAAGATACTGATTCTGTTGAGCGATTTTTGAGAGGAGCTATAGAGGGCCGAGAGTATGCTAAATTTGTTTTCTCTCGAAACTTATCGGCTGCCCTAGATCTAATAAGTGAGTATGGTAAAAAACTCGGGTTAAATCGAATGCAACTGGCTAATATATCTCTAGGCTCCCTCTTTGCCTTGAGGTCAGGAAATATTAGTTCAGAGGACGCTTTCACTTTTCTAATAAATGAAAGTAACAGTTATAGTAATTCTCATGAGAAAACTGACAAAATCGAATTACCACCGCTTATTACTACTGAATCTGACTTTAACATTTTCATGCATCCGAGTAGTCGACCAAATTATGTTGGATTTGGGAGAGTGTCTGCTGAGATCGCCACACTGAGTTCTGAAGATGTTGATAGGGACAAGTCTATCTTAGATCAGAAAATTTTGTTAATTCCACAGGCAGACCCGGGTTTTGATTGGATTTTTGGCCATAATATAGCGGGTCTTGTAACTATGTATGGAGGAGGTAATTCTCATATGGCTATTCGAGCAAATGAGTTTGGCCTGCCCGCTGCAATAGGGGTTGGAGAAGCTTTGTACAAAACGCTATCCTGTGCTTCGGTAATAGAGCTTGATGTGACTAACCGTAAAATTGGAGTCATTAGGTAATATGAGAGTAGGAGTCACTCAAAGAGTCGAACATGTAACTGCATATGCAGAAATTAGAGATTGCCTAGACCAGAGGTGGGCTGAATTCTTAAACACATTGGAAATGACGATGATTCCGATCCCTAATACATTGAGAAATGTTGAGGGATGGTTAGATGTTATGAAGTGTGATGCCTACTTGTTAACGGGTGGTAATGATTTAGCAGATTTACCGAATGCAAAAAACGTATCTATAGAGCGTGACCGAACAGAAATTGCCTTGTTAAAGTATGCACAGTCTCGCTCGACCCCTGTTTTTGGTGTGTGTCGTGGGTTGCAATTGATCAACGTTTTTTTGGGTGGGCAACTTGATAGAGTGTTGGGACACGTAGCAAACAGGCACTCAGTTCGCACATGTTTTGATCAAGGCACCAAATTCATACCCAGTAATGTCAATAGCTTTCATGATTGGGGTATTTCGATAGACAGCTTATCGACGCAATTAATTCCATGCGCTTATGACACTGATAATTATGTTGAATCTGCGCGACACGGAAAACTAAATTGGCTTGGCATAATGTGGCATCCAGAAAGAGAAAAAGAATTTAAAGCATCAGACTTAGAAATATTACGAAAACTATTTAATGAGGGTTTTAGTTGAAAGTATTAATATTGGCAGCTGGAGAAGGAAAAAGATTGAGACCATATACGAATGAAATACCCAAATGTATGGTAAAACTCGCTGGATATTCCTTGCTCTCACATCAACTGGCATCAATTGAGAAATGTAATATTTCGATAGACGATATAGCCTTAGTTGGTGGATACAAAATGGGTGCTTTGGGAAAATTCAATTTAAAAAAGTTCAAAAATGTTAGATATTCATCAACAAACATGGTGACAACTCTCTTTTGTGCCCGTGAGTTTATGACTCGTGACGAGGACCTTATTATTAGTTATGGAGATATAATTTATGAGGAAAAAGTTTTAAGGGCTGTTTTAGACTGTGACGATGAAATGTGTGTTGCTGCTGACAAGGAGTGGGAGCGTTTGTGGCGTTTGCGGATGAGTAACCCTCTAGATGATGCTGAAACATTTGTTATGGACGATGATCTATTAATTAGGGAACTTGGGCAAAAGCCTACTTCATTTTTACAAGTACAGGCCCAATATATGGGTTTAATTAAAATTCGGGGAGATATGGTATCCGAATTTATAGATATTTATGATCGGATGGATAAACAAACCGATTATGATGCTCAAAATTTCGACAATATGTATATGACGAGCTTTATCCAATATCTTATTGATGCTGGCTGGCAGGTGAAAGCGAGTTTAGTCGAAAATGGTTGGTTAGAGGTTGATACTGTTGAGGATTTAGAATGTTACGATCGAATGGCCAAAGATGGTGTGTTGGATAGCTTTTGCCTGTTGTAAATAGTTTACTTTTAGTAGGACTTAATGAAAGGTGACCCCAGAGTTCTTCCTCCTGGCAAGTTCCTGCGAAAAACTAAGATTAATGAATTATTCCAATTATTGAATATATGTTTTGGGGATATGAGTGTAATTGGTGCTAGACCACTCACGGTACAAATTTTTGGGTCATATTCATCGAGTACTCAAGAAATTGTGGGGAAAGTTAACCTGGTCTCGTAGGAGTTGTGTCAATAAATACTCGTGGAGAAGAAATTATGCATGATGCCTCTGCCTCTGCCTCGGTTGATTTTAATGACACTTTTATTGCTCCATTCAAAGGTAGTCTTGAGGGTTAGTTTGTTTTAAACAAAGGATTAAGTATTTATTTCCTCGCAGCTTTTTGACAGTTTGGGCTGTACGCATTCTAAACACGAAGACTTTGGCACGGTCAATTCGGGGCTATAGTAACGTTTCCGGCACGGGTAAATAATGTTTGGAAAGAAAGTGGACCTTCAAATAGATAAGTTTTAGTGCACATAATTTATTACTGTTAGAAATAAACACCGTCATATTCTAGTTTTTCCTAAATATTTCAACGAAAGACAATAGATTAAAATTATGAAAAAAGTATTTATGTTCGTAAATGTAGACTGGTTTTTTTTGTCTCATAGATTGCCGATTGCTAAAGCATCGGCGGCTAATAACATAGAGATGATTGTTTATACAGATTTCACAAAAGATCATGGACCAACTTTTAATAAGGAGTTTGTGTTACAACAGAGTCCTCTTAGGAGGGCTTCTAAATCTTTATTTCATTTGATATTTGAAGTTTTTCGTTCGTTTTTAATCGTTATCAAAGAAAAGCCTGATCTAATTCATGCGGTTACGATTAAACCTATACTTATTTTAGGTTTAATAGCTCGCTTGACATCTACGCCTTTTGTTGGAGCCATTTCAGGCTTGGGACCCGCTTTTGTCGCTGCTGGTTGGTTTAGCAAGCTAAGGCTAAGGATAGTTGTTTCCGTTTTTAAGTTTGTCTTTGGGAGTAGTAAGGCTAGTGCGATATGCCAAAGCGCCAGTGACCGTGATACTCTCATTGCAGCGGGTGTAACTTCAATAGAAAAAGTTGTCCTAATTAATGGGTCTGGGGTTGATGTAGACTTGTATTCGCCCATTAAAAAGTTACTTGATTGCGTTCCATATGTGTTGATGGCGTCTAGGATATTAGGTGATAAGGGTGTTAGGGAATTTTGTTTGGCTGCTAAAATAGTTAATGAACGGTTGGGTGATCGTTTTAGATTCAAGCTTTCAGGCCCAGTAGATGGCGAGTCACCGACATTTATCTCTAATTTTGATCTGAAAAAATTATGCAAAGAAACTGGAGTTGAATATTTAGGTAATAGGTCGGATATGCCAGAATTGATAGCTTCGGCAACTATATTTGTCTTACCCTCTTATTATGCTGAAGGAGTACCAAAGGTTTTGTTAGAAGCTTCCGCTTGCGGTGTTGCTATTGTTACGACTGACCATCCTGGTTGCAGAGATGCTATCGTCAGCGACCAAACTGGTATTCTGGTGAAACCTAGAGACTCAGTCGACTTGGCTGAGGCGATGTTGCAGCTTTTAGAGGATGATGAGAAGTTACGTAAAATGGGAGAGAATGGTAGAAAACTAGCCTTGAGTTTTTATAGGGATACAGAAGTCGTAAAGCAACACTATGCTCTCTATCGGTATCACCTCACGTAGCGGTAATTGGTTTGGCAATACTAAGTATTTGATTGGATCACTATCGTATAACTGTTGCAGGTTGGTTGAGTAGTCATAATAATGGTTTTATGCACTCAAAAAGTTTCGGATATTTATTGATTTAAAAATTCAATCTAGATGATAAGGATTAAATTATATGCTTTCTTATTACATATGAAGTCTAAAATTCTTATTACAGGTGGTAGTGGCTTCCTTGGGACGGCATTGTTAACGGAGCCAGCGTTTATCAATGCTTTGAGTATTGGCCGCACACAGCCAAATCAGGGTGGGAAATTTTCACGAATCACGTTAGATGCTCGCACTGATTATGCGCATATATTATCTGACATAGATATCATAGTGCACGTTGCGGCTAGGGCGCATGTGATGCACGAAGTGTCAGAAGAACCTTTACAGGAATATCGCAATATAAACACACTTGCAACATTGAATTTAGCGAAACAGGCTTCTAGCAAAGGTGTAAAACGCTTTATATTCGTTAGTTCAATTAAGGTTTTAGGTGAAAAAACTGAGCAAGGGAATCCTTTCACTGCTGACTGTCCGTTAAACCCTCAGGACCCATACAGTGTTTCAAAAGCTGAGGCTGAAATAGGTCTTAAGCTGATCGGTCAAGCCAATGGCATGGAAATTGTCATAATTCGTCCGCCTTTGATTTATGGTCGGGGAGTGAAAGGAAATTTTGCGAGTCTTCTGAAGTTAGCTAGATTACCTATTCCTCTGCCATTTGGTTCCATACAAAACAAACGAAGTCTAGTAAGTTTAGAGAATTTGGTAGATTTAATTGTCGTTTGCTTGGAACACCCAAATGCTAGGAATCAAACCTTTTTGGTTAGTGATGATGATGACATGAGTACATTTGCATTGTTTTCGAGGCTTGCAAAAGCAGGAGGTTACAAGGGTTATGTATTTAAATTCCCCCTGATTATATTGAGCACCTCGCTCCGACTGTTGGGAAAATCGTCAATATATGATCGATTATGTGGCTCAATGCAAGTTAATATCGAACACACAAAATCACAACTTAGTTGGAAACCACCGTTCAAGGTTAAGGATTCTTTAAGTAGTTGCTGGTTACTAGATGCTAAACGCTAACAAGGATTTCATAGATGAATGTTTTAGAAGTAATAGGAAGAGATGAGGTATTATTCAGCGATGATATAGAGAGTTTTTCAGAGGAGCTAAATGGTACCGTAGCTAACTCGAAGTTTCTAGTTGTGGGAGGCGCAGGTTCAATAGGTCAGGCAGTAAGTCGAGAGATTTTTAAACGTCAGCCCAAAGTCCTTCATGTGGTCGATATTTCTGAAAACAATATGGTTGAACTCGTTCGTGATCTTCGCAGTACTGTTGGTTATGGTTCTGGTGAGTTTAAGACTTTTGCTATTGATTGTGGGTCTCTTGAATTCGACGCCCTTATACAGAATGAGGGGCCTTATGATTACGTGTTTAATTTATCTGCTTTAAAACACGTTAGAAGTGAGAAAGATCCTTATACGCTTATGCGTATGATAATGGTTAACGTATTTAATACGGTTAAGATCCTGCAATTGGCTAAAGAAATGAGAGCCAAAAAATACTTCTGCGTCTCAACTGACAAAGCTGCTAACCCGGTTAATATGATGGGCGCCAGTAAGCGTATTATGGAAATGTTCTTGATGCGTGAAAGTTTAACACAAGACATTTCTATGGCTCGCTTTGCAAATGTT
>MDTF01014283.1_pt1 | contig 33335 bp, 30 predicted proteins | sample 811191 | NCBI WGS metagenome assembly MDTF01 (sample SAMN05326649, study PRJNA326480) | marine metagenome | isolation source: seawater | place: Southern Ocean | collected 2011 | reverse complement strand
TGAGATAAGTATTATTAATTCAGATTTATCAGATGAGATCCAAAGAATTGTAAGTGATTAGTTACTTTGTAAAAATGAATAATTCAAATATAGATTTTATTTATTTTTTTGATGTTTAATAAGTTTTTTACCATATAATTAAATAAGTTAGTTTTTTAAAATTATGATATTTTTATTTTTCAGACTTTTTGATTTTGATCTAACTAAAATCATGACATCGCATATATTTAAAGCAAAATTTTGTACCACTATCTTAAAAATAAGGTTTAATTTAAACAAAAATAAAAAATGAATAAATACTTAGAATTACTAAAAGATGAGTGTCAGAGAGACATAATTTTATTATTAATTTTAAATGTTATATTAATATTTACTGAAACAATCAGCATTGCTCTGATCCCAATTTTTATAAATTATGTTGTTAATCCAGATCTATTTTTTTTAATTTCAATAGAACCCTTAAAAAATTTTGTTAAAGGAAGTAATATTAATAATGTGATTTATTCTGGAGTGGCCTTGTTAATATTTCTATTTTTTATTAAAAATATAATAACTTTCATTGCTGTTTATTATGAAACTTATTTAGAAAAAAAATTCAATTTAATAATTAAAAAAAAATTTTTAAATCTTTATCTAAATGTTCCATATGAGACTATTAACAAATACAATTCTGCAGAAATATTAAGGAATACTGAAACTGAAAGCCAAAATTATGTATCAAATTTTTTACTAATCATAAAATTTTTTAAGGACTTCATTTTATTTTGGTCAATTTTTTTATTACTTGCATATGTGGATCTTTTTTCAACATTAGTTATAATTTTTTTTATGGCTTGTTGTATAATTTCATATCTTATTTTTTTTAACAAAAAGGTAAAAAAACTTGGCAAAGTAAGAGTAAATGCAGTTTCTGCAATATATCAATGGATTAACCAATCAATGGGAGCAATAAAAGATATTAAAATTAATAAAAAAGAAAATATAGTTTTAAAAATATTTATGGATAAGGTGAATATATTCCAAGAGACTAAAAGAAAAATTGCTATAATCCAATTTATTCCAAAGATTTTATTTGAACTTGTTTTTGTTACAATTATTTTGATAATAATTGCTGTTTTATTTACAAGTGAAAAAAATAATGTGATACCAGTCATATCATTATATGTTTTTGCTTTTATAAGATCGTTACCAATAATTACAAGATTTGGATCTAACATAACAAGTTTAAGATTTTTTGGTGCCTCAGCAATACTCTTAAACAATGAATATAAAAAAAATAAGATATTCATATCCAAAACATTAGATCAGCAATCAATTAGTTTTGATCAAAAAATAATTTTTAATAAAAAAATAGCTTTAAAAAATTTATGCTTTCAGTATTCAAAAAATACTAAAAATGTTATAAATGATTTAAATTTCGAAATTCAAAAAAGTAAAGCCATAGCATTTGTTGGTAAGTCTGGAGCAGGAAAAACAACACTAATTAATTTAATTAGTGGGCTTCTTAAACCCTCAAGTGGACATTTTTCTGTAGATGACAGTGTGATTGGTGAAAATTACCAAGAATGGCAAAAAAAAATCGGACTAATATCTCAGGATAATTATTTATTAGATGATACAATTAAAAATAATATTCTATTTTTGGAAGAAAAAGATGATTTTAGCCAAAATAAACTAGATAAAGCACTTTTTTATTCTGGTTTAAATGAATTTATTAAAACACTTCACATGGGGTTAGAAACAATTGTAGGTGAGAGAGGTACCTTTTTATCAGGTGGACAAGTACAAAGAATTGCTTTAGCGAGATTACTTTATCGAGATCCTGAAGTTTTGATACTAGATGAATTTACGAGTTCTTTAGATCCTGAAATTGAGGATCAAATACTTGAAAAATTAAGCCTTTTAAAAATAGAGATGCAAAAAACTTTGATAATTATATCTCATAAGATTAAACCACTCAAGATATGTGATGAAATATTTTTACTAGATCAAGGAAAAATTGTAGATACTCTAGATTATAAATCATTCTATGATAGATATAATATTTTATATGAGTAAAAAATTTATAAATTTAAAAATATGAAGAAAAATAAAAATTCTTATATAAGTTTATTTCAGGCAATTATATGGCACAACATTAATATTCTATCTATGCCACAATCTAAATTAAAGAAATGGTAAAAGATTAATAAATTATGGAAAGTTTAAAAAATTTCAAAATAAAAATATTTGCTGATGGAGCAGACATGGATACTTTTTTAAAATTGAATTCTATGAATATTATAAAAGGCTTTACGACAAACCCGTCTTTGATGAAAAAATTTGGAGTTGTAAATTACAAAAGTTTTGCAATTAATCTTTTAGAAAAGATAAAAGATAAGCCCATTTCTTTTGAAGTGTTTGCTGACGACCTTGCAAGCATGGAAAGACAAGCAAACGAAATAGCTTCATGGGGAAAAAATGTTTACGTTAAAATTCCAATTACAAACACAAAAGGTGAAAGTACAGATTCTTTAATTGAAAAACTCAATAAACAAAATATTTCTTGTAATGTTACTGCGATATTTACGTTGAACCAGGTAAAAAAAATTATAAAGCTAATAAATGGCAAGACTCCATTAATCCTTTCAGTATTTGCAGGTAGGATTGCAGATACAGGCAGAGACCCAATTCCATTAATGAATGATTTTATTAATTTAGTAAAATCAAAAAATAATGTTGAGATACTTTGGGCTAGCACAAGAGAGGTCATAAATATTTTTCAGGCAGAGAAAATTAACTGTGATATAATTACTGTTCCAAGTGATTTACTAGGTAAGCTAAATAATTTAAATAAAGATCTAGGTTCTTTTTCAAGAGAAACTGTTCTAGATTTTTATAATGATGCTAAATCTGCGGGATATAAAATTTAAACTTAAAATAATTAGTTAGAAAAAATTTCTAAAAAAATTTATAAATGAAAAAAAAATATAAAGGAATTTGGTTTTACGGTTTATCTGGCTCAGGAAAAACATATATTTCTAAAATCATAAAAAAAAAGACAAAAAAGTCCATTATAATCGATGGTGATATTGTTAGAAAATTAGTTAGCACTGACCTTAACTACTCAAAAAAACATAGAGAAATTCAAATTAAAAGAGTTTTAGGCATTTCGAAGATAGCTATTAAGTCTAATATATTTCCAATAATTTCCACAGTATATCTAAACAAAGAAATCAATAATATTTGCACAAAAGATAAAATTTTAACAGTGCGAATAATTAGAAAAGACTTCCAAAAGATAAAAAGAAAACACAAAACATATAAAAATAAGTCAGATGTTGTGGGTAAAGATATCTTTTATGAAAAAAACTTTAAAACTTCAGAATTATTTAATAATGGTGACAAATCATTTTCAGAGAATTTAAAATTTTTTCAAGAATTATTAATAATTTAAAAAAAAAGATGTATATTAGAAAATTACCAGTTTATATGCTTGGTGCGTGTGGCCATGCTGGCATTGATTGGGCTCATAGTTTGTTAGATAATCATAAACAAATTTTGATTATGCCTGCTTTCAGTTTTTTTAGGACTCTTCATAAGATAGAAACAATTAATAAAATTAATTTAAAAAAATTAGATGATTGTAACTTCGCTGCAAAAACAATTTCTGATATGTTTTACTTTGATAGAGGTTATACTGCTAAGAGAAGGAAAATTATTTTTAATGAAAATCAAAAAATTTTTTTTCAAACAGAACTATGTGAATATCTTAAAAATAGTAAAGAAAATAGTATAGTAAAATTATTTTTTGGAATTCATCATGCATTTTGTAAGATACATAATATTAATTTAAAAGATATTAAATGTATTGTAGCGCACGAGCATGTATCCTGGCATTTTCATAAATATTTCCATTACTTTAATGCAAAAATGCTTCTTATTTTTAGGGATCCTCGTGCATCTTTAGGAGGAGGCATATTGAAAATGGGGAATGTAAATAAATCAAAAATAATTAATTCATTTCAATTAGACTCGATGATTCTTGATATGATGAGCACTTATAGCATTTATTCAAAAATGAAAAATAACAATAAAATGTTTTTTCTTAAAAATGAAAAAATGCATGCTGGTCTTGAGGGAGAGATGAAAAGATTGGCGAAATGGATGAGCATTGATTATCGAAATTCACTTTTAGAACAAACCTTTATGGGGCAAGTTTGGTTAGGTGAATCTGCATATCTAACAGAGGAAAGGTTACAGGATCCTCTACCTAAGAATTTTTATTCACTCAAAGAAATGGAAAAAAGATGGAGAGAAGTACTTTCAAAAAATGATATTGTATTGCTAGAGGTTATTTTTAGAAACATGATTAAAGAATTTAATTATACATTTGATAATAGTTTAAACTTTTTTCAAATTTTATTGAACTATCTTAAATTTTTCTTCAAATATCAGCATCAAGAAAAATATCATATAAATAGATATTTAATTATTTTGAGAAATATTATAAGGAGAGCTTCAATATTAATGCTTAAAGAAAAAACAGTCACTATTTGGAATGTTTTTAAATTTAAATAATTACTAGAATAGCATAAGAAAAAATCATTTTATAAATATTTATTCATCAATTCTTTTGTTTATTGATTAAATTTAAGCAAGGTATAATTTATTTACAAATAAATTTAAGTAAGTATATAGTAACCTTTTAATCTCTACATAAATAATATTAATGAAAGATTTACAAATATCAATTATTGGGCTTGGTTATGTTGGATTACCTCTAGCACTTGCATTCTCAAAAAAATTTAAAGTAAATGGATTTGATATTAATAAAAAAAGAATTGATGATTTAAAATTAGGAATAGATGTATTTAAAGATCAGGCAAATAAAGTAATACTAAAAAATAAAAAATTAAAATTAACTCATAATGTTAATGATATCTCAAATTCAGATTATTTTATCATAACAGTGCCAACGCCAGTTGATAAAAAAAATAAACCAGATCTTACATCATTGATCACGTCATCGAAGGCTGTGGCCAAATCAATTAAAAAGGGATCAATCATAATATATGAGTCAACGGTATATCCATCTTGCACAGAGGACGTATGTGTGCCAATCTTGGAAAAATACTCAGGTTTAAAATTTAATAAGGATTTTTATTGTGGATATTCACCTGAAAGAATTAATGTTGGAGATAAAAAGCACCGATTAGAAAATATTACCAAAGTAGTAAGTGGGTCAACAACAAGTACAACTAATAGAATTCATAACTTATATAAAAATATAATAAAAGCTAAAATTTTTAAGGCTAGTAGCATAAAAGTTGCTGAAGCAGCTAAGGTAATAGAAAACACACAAAGGGACTTAAACATTGCATTCCTTAATGAGCTATCAATTATTTTTGAGAGATTAAATATTGATACAAATGAGGTAATTAAGGCAGCCTCAACAAAATGGAATTTTCTTAAATTTAAACCTGGTTTAGTTGGTGGTCATTGTATTGGAGTTGATCCTTTTTACCTTGCATATGTGGCAAAAAAAAATGGTTACACGCCTAAGGTTATCCTTGCAGGCAGAGACGTAAACGAAAAAATGTCAAAGTTTGTTTTTAATAAAACTTTAAAATTGATGAAAAACAAAAATATAGATATTAAGAAATCAAAATTATTAATCTTAGGATTTAGTTTTAAAGAAAATTGTTCAGATCCGAGAAATTCAAAAGTAAAAGATATTGTAAAATTATTTTTAAATAAAAATATTTCAATAAAAATCTATGATCCAATAGTTTATAAAAAATTTTTAGAAAAAGGATTTAAACATTTATTTGTTAATAAAATTTCAAATTTTAAAAAACATTTTGATGGAGTTATTTTGGCAGTTCCTCATCAAATATTTTTGAAAAATTATGAAAATCTTTTTCAAAAAATTTTAAAAAAAAAACATATAATATTTGATGTTAAATCAGCACTTAAAAAAGGTTATTCCACAACTACTTTATAATGATAAAAAAAAAAAAATACTTGCCATAATATTAGCTAGAGGTGGCTCAAAAGGAATACCAAAAAAAAATATAGTTCAAATTAACCATCACCCTCTTATCAGCTACTCTATAGCGGCTGCAAAAAATACAAAATATATTGATAAAATTGTTGTGTCATCAGATTCAAATGAAATTATAAAAAAATCTTTAGAGTACGGTATTGACGCTTTTGTCAAAAGACCAAAACATTTAGCATCAGATAAAGCTACTTCAGTTGATGCATTATACCATGCGGTTATAGCAGCAGAAAAAATTTTTAATTCTAAATTTGATTATATAATTGAGCTACCATGCGTCTCTCCTTTAAGGGATCACACAGATATAAAATTTGCTTTGAATAAACTGCATGATTTAAAGTTAGACTCTGTAATTAGTTATGTGGATACAGGAGAAAAACATCCAATTAGATTAAAAAGAATAATTAAAAATAAGGTTACAAATTTTTGTAAAGAATATCCAGAGGCATCATGGGGGTCTAGAAGACAAGATTTTGAACCTAGCTATATTAGGAATGGTGCAATTTATTCTATGACAAGGGATTGTATTTTGAACCAAAAAAGTAGGTGGGGGAAAAAAGCTTATCCAATGATAATGCCTGATGTTAAATCAGTAAATATAGACACAAAGCATGATCTGTTAATAGCAAAGATCCTGATTCTAAATGGTTATTGCAAGAATAAACCAATAATAAAAAAAAATATCATACAAAAAGACTCTAATCATAAAAATAAAATTCTTGTAACAACAACAACTGCTTTTTTAAATAGTTTTAAAAAAGATTTAATAAAAGAATACAATTGCATTTTTGCAGAAGGTATAGAAAAAAGTAAATTAAAAGAAATCTTAAGTGATGTAGATGGTTGGATTTGTAGTCCATCACCAACTTATAAGATTGACAAAAAAATTTTAAAAAAAGCAAAAAAACTAAAAGCTATATTTACTCCTTCAACAGGATCAACACATATAGACAAAAAATATTTAAAAGAAAGTAAAATTCAATTATTTACTATTCAAAAAAATAAAAAAATAAAAAAAATTAAGGCTTCATCTGAATTTACATTTGGACTGATTTTATCATCTTTTCGAAATTTAGTTGGTGGAACGCAGGTAGTTAAAAGTGGAAACTGGAGAGACCAAGAGGAGTATATTAGAGGCAATCAGTTACATCAAAAAACTATAGGAATAATTGGATTTGGTAGAATAGGGGAAAATATTTACAATTATGCAAAAGCTTTTGGAATGAAAGTAATAGTTCATGATCCCTACAAGATTGAAAAATTAAAAAAACTAAAGATTTTTACAAGCATAAATCAATTATTAAACGATGCGGATGTAGTTACTGTTTGTGTTCACTTAAATGAACAAACAAAATTGATGTGTAATGACAACTTTTTTAAAAAAATGAAAAAAAATTCAATTTTTGTTAATACTTCACGTGGTGAAATTGTAAAAGAAAGTTCATTGATTAAGGGTCTTAAATCAAAAAAAATTAAGTTTGCTGCTGTAGATGTGATTCAAAACGAACAAAAAATAGATTTAACTAAAAATAGACTAATTCAATACTCCAAAGAAAATGACAATCTAATAATTACCCCTCATATGGCAGGTCTAACATATGAATCTGAAAATCTAGCAGCCACAATAACATTTCAAAATTTGAATAAATTTTTTAAAAAAAATAAAAAAACATAATTTATGTCAAATCATTTTTTAATCACAACAGCTCTAAAAGAAACTTGGGATACAGATAAGAAAATTTTATTTTTAGGTGAGTGGTGTAAAGAAAATCATACAAAATCTTCTTGGGCAAATTTGAACTCAACCACACAAACTTATCGCTGGAATGATAGACAAAAACTTAAGAATGACTATAGCTATTCAAAAAAATTTTATAATGATTTAATAGATGAGCTAACTAATGATTTAAATTTTTATCATAAAACCAGTTATAGCAAAAGATATTGGAAAATTATACTGGGTCCGTGGTTACTAAGTTTTTTACAGGCAGTACTAGAAAGATATAAAAATATAGAACAACTCAAGAGTAATAAAGATGAATATGAAACAATTATTCTTCAAATAGATCAAAATATTTTGCTGCCAAATACATTTGAAATGTATTCAAGATTAATATTAACAGACACATGGAATCATTTTATATATAGTGAAATAATAAAACATTTTAAAATTCCGAACAATATTACGATAATAAAAAAAAAATTTTATGATAAAGAAAATTTTAGAGAATATTTGAAATTAAAAAATTATTCTAAAATAAATAAAATATATTCTTTTTTTGTAAATCTTTTCAAAAAAAAAATTGAAAACGAAAAATTTTTAATTTCTGATAGTTATTTAGGTGTTTTTGATGAGATCAAATTAAATTTTAAATTAAGATGTTTTCCAAAATATAATAATTTTATATTGCCTGAAAAAAAAACTATCAATACTAAGGAAAGAAAAGAATATATTTTAAATAATTTTACCCCAAAAAATAAATTTGAATTTTTTTTATGTGAATTAATTAAAATTCAAATACCTTTGTCTTATTTTGAAAATTTTAAAGAGGTGAAAGAAATAACTAAAAATATTAATTGGCCATCAAAACCTAAAGTAATATTCACATCGCATTTTTTACAAAAGACCATCCAATCTTTTTATACAGCAGAAAAAGTAGAAAATTTTAATACAACATTAATTCATGGTCAACATGGAGGAGTTTATGGGCAATACCTTTTTTCAACTGCGCAAGATCATGAATTAGATGTGTGTGACAAATTTTTGAGTTGGGGCTGGAAGGATTTAGAAAATAAAAAAATTATTCCATTTGGTATAATTAAGAATATTTCAAACATAAAATACAACAAAAGAAATGATAAAATTTTATTAATCTTAAAAGGTCAAACAAGATACACACATAGAATTAACTCATATTCAGGCTCTTTTCAATTATATATCTATTTTAAAGAATGTGTAAAATTTTGTAAAAAGATAGATCATTTTATAACATCAAAAAAATTAACTGTGAGAGTGCATGCTAGAAGATTTTGGCACGAGAATTTAATTTTTAAAAAAGAATTTCCAAATCTAGATATAGATGGAGGTTATAAGCCAATTCACAAACTTCTTAGTAATTACAAATTGGTGGTTCACTCATATTTATCAACTGGATATTTGGAAACTTTGGCATCAAATTTTCCAACTATAGTCTTTGCAAATTTAGATAATTGCTTATTAAATAAAGATACATTAAACGATCTTAAAATTCTTTCTAAAGCAAAAATATTTCATTCTAATTATGAGTCTGCAGCAGATTTTATAAATAAAAACTACGAAAACATTGATGATTGGTGGAAAAGTGATATTACTCAAATAGCAAGAATTGCTTTTTGTAAAAAATATGCAAGAAAAAAAAACAATAAAATTAATAACTTAATCGACATTTTAAGAACTCATTAAAAAAATGACAAATAAGAAATAAATAAAATATTTATGTACTTAGTAACTGGTGCTGCAGGATTTATTGGTTTTCATCTTTCCCTATATTTGCTTAAAAAAAAAATAGATGTCATTGGAATTGATAATATCAACAATTATTATGATCAAAAAATTAAATTAGACAGAATTAAGATTTTAAAAAAATATAAAAACTATTTTTTTCACAAAATTAATATTGAGAACACAAAAAAAGTAGAGTCAGTATTTAATAAATACAAAATTGATAACGTTGTGAATCTTGCGGCTCAAGCTGGAGTGAGATACTCTGTAAGTCATCCTGAAAAATACATAAAAGCAAATATTATTGGTTTTTTTAATATTATAAACTTTTCACAAAAGAAAAAAATTAAACACTTTGTGTATGCAAGTACAAGCAGCGTTTATGGTAAAAATGAAAATTATCCTCTCAAAGAAGATTTTTCATCTACTCATCCTGCTCAAATTTATGCTGCAACTAAAAGAAGCAACGAATTGATTGCACACTCATATAGTAGTATTTTTAATTTACCAACAACAGGTTTGCGTTTTTTTACAGTCTACGGGCCGTGGGGTCGTCCTGATATGGCGCTATTTAAATTTACTAAAAATATAATAAATGGAAAAAAAATTGATCTTTATAACAATGGTCATCATGTAAGAGACTTTACCTACATTGATGATATTGTAAAAAGCATCTATTTAGCTTCAAAAAAAATTCCCAAAAAAAATAAATTATATAATTTTAAAAAAATGAATCCTAAAAATAGTTATTGCCCTTATAGAATATTAAACATAGGTGGCAACCAATGTGTTACATTAAAAACGTTTGTTGAAATTATTGAAAAAAATATTGGAATAAAAAGTAAAAAAAACTATCTTCCAATGCAGCTTGGTGATATTTACAAAACACAGGCTAGCACTGACTGGGTTAAAAAAAATATAAAATTTACTCCTAAAATAAAAATTAAAAGAGGTATAAAGCTCTTTCTAGACTGGTATTTTGAATATTATAAAGTCAAGATCTAAAAGTTTATGAATAGTCATAAATTTATTTCTAGGTTAAAACCATTTTTTTATAAAAATAGTAATAATATAAAAAATATCAAAAAACATTTTATCAAATAAATTAATGAAAAATATTATAAAAAAGTATTACCTAAAAATTTAGAGATTTTGTAAATGATGCTAAGTCCATTATAAGTAAGCAAATATATGAAATTAAAAAAATTACACCCAAATACCAAGTTACTAAAAATTTCAATTATTACCCCGGTTATGAATGGAGAAAAATATCTTGAAAAATGCATAAAAAGTGTGTCAAATCAAAACTATCCTAAAAAATATATTGAGCATATTATTATTGATGGAGGGTCTACAGATAATAGTATTTCAATAATAAAAAAGAATAAAAAAAACATAAGATACTGGCACACTAAAAAAGACAAGGGTTTATATGATGCTATGAATATTGGTCTAGAGAAGTGCACGGGAGATGTAGTTGGAATTCTTAATTGTGATGATTTTTATTATAAGAATACATTTAAAACAACTTCAAAATATTTTAATAATTTAAATATAGATTTTTTATTTGGAAGTGTTGTTAAACAAAAAATTTTTCACAATTTTTACCCAAATAAATTATGGTACACTTTTAACATCTATCCATCTCATTCAGTAAGTTTTTTTATAAAAAGAAAAATTCATAAAAAAATTGGTAATTATTGTTTGAAATTTAAATACTCGGCAGATAGAGATTTATTTTATAGAATGATAGCTAAATTTAACTTAGTTGGTGTCGCAACAAAAAGATTTGAAGTTTTTGGTAAATTCAATCTTTTTGGAATCTCTTCTAGGGTACCCATCGTAACAAAGACCATTGAGGAAATTAGAATACGAATTTCCAACGGTCAGAATTTTTTTCAAGTACTTTTAGTTACAGCAGCATACTTGTCTTATTACGCAGTAAAAAAAATCATGAAAAAACTTAAATAAAATGAAAATTGCCTTTATACCATCAACTTTTCTACCATGGATTGGTGGAGCTGAAATACAAACACACAATACAGCTAACAAATTAGAAGAACTAGGAAGTAGAGTAGATGTTTTTTTACTAAATAAAGAAAATATTAAAAATAGAAACTATAATATAGTTGTATTAAATAAATTTTTGATAAGTTTTGTTTTTATACTTAAATATTATCTAAATCTTGATTTAACTTTTTTATTAAAATTTTATTTTAAAAAAATATGTAAAAAAGAGAAATACGACGCTTGGCATTTTCATTCTGTAAACTATAAAACTTTATTATATATCAAGCCTTTAAAAGAACTTAGTCAAAAAGTTATTATAACATTCCAAGGTGCAGATATTCAAAAAGATAAAGATATTCGTTACGGGTATAGATTTGACCCAAAGTATGAAAGACTTTTAAAAAAAACTATAAATCTCACTCACAAAATATATGCAATTTCAGATGATATTATTAAGGAATTAGTTTTTTTTAATTATCCAGAAAACAAAATTGTTAAAATTCCTAATTCAATTGAAGTTAAAAAATTCTCAGACTATGAAGATAATAAAAAAGATAAGAAAATATTAAAATTCATTACTGTAGCAAGATATTATGAAAAAAAAAAAGGTTTAGATTTAATAGAAAAAGTTTCTAAAATATTAATTGAAAAAAATATAAAATTTAAATGGACTCTAGTAGGAAGAGACTCCTCTAACTTACTAAAAAAAGAATTTATTAAGAATAATAAACAGTTTTTTAATATCGAAAATGAAATTAACAACCTGGATGAAGTTTATTTTCCACACTCTAGGTTAATAAAAATGTACAAATTACATGATGCATATATAAATCTGGCTCGCATTGAGTCTTTTGGGATAACCATTATTGAAGCTATAGCTGCAGGGCTGCCCGTTATTAGTTTTAATACAAAAGGGGCAAACGAATTAGTAGTAAATAATGAAAATGGTATTTTGATTAATAAATACGAACCAAAAGATATGGCGGATATGATTATAAGAAAATTAGAAGAAAATTATTTTAATAAAAAAAATAATTATAAAAAAATTGCCATTTATGACTTAGGTTATAATACTAAAATTACACAAGATAATTATAAATGAATAATTCTAAAATAAATGTATTAATTTTTCATCCATATTCAAGAATAGGAGGTGCAGATTTATCTATTTCTAAATTAATTAACAACTTAAGTCACAAAAAATATAAAATTGAATTTATATGCCTAAATAGTCAAAAAATAAAAAAATATTTACAAAAAAATATTAAGATACATATTGTAAAATCTTCAAAAACAATTTTTTCTATCTTTAAAGTAAGAAAGATTATTAAAAATAATTTTAAAAAAGACTATAAAAAAATAATTTTTTTTTCCAATCAAAACTATGCCAATATACTATCTTACTTTATAACTTATAATTTAAGCAACAGTTTGAAAACAGTAGTTATTGAGCGAAATCATATCTCTGAACTTTTTATATATTTTGGTATAAAGGATTTTTTTAAAAAACTAGTCATAAAGAGTATGATGAAAATAACATATAATAAGTTTGACTGGATAATTGGTAATAGTAAGGAATTATCAAAGGACCTTGGTGAGTATTTAAATTTAAAGACACATACAATTTATAATTCTGTGTTTAATCATCGTTATAAAAAAAATAAAACAATAAAGAATAAAAGAACAATTCTTAATGTTGGTAGATTAGAGAAGCAAAAAGATCAAGTTACACTTATAAAGGCAATTTATCTTGTTAACAAACAATTAGATGTTGATCTAATTATTGTGGGTAATGGGTCCCAATATAAAAAACTAATTCAATTAATCTATTTTTTTAACCTTAAAAAAAGGATCAAAATCATCACTAATACTAGCAAGTTAGGACCATTTTATAAAAAAAGCAATTTGTTTGTCTTATCTTCTTTATATGAAGGCTTTCCTAATGTTATCACAGAAAGTATCAGTATGAATTTGCCAGTTATTTCTTCAGATTGTAAATCGGGTCCAAAGGAAATACTTATGAATTCTCAAGGTCCTGATTTTTTCAAAAAAGGTGATTATAAAAATCTTTCAAAAAAAATTTTAAATTATTATAGAAATCCATCTATATTAAATAAAAAATGTTATAGAGTTAAAAAATCTTTAAACAGATTCGCGATAAAAAATTTAGTAAATAAATATGATAATTTGTTTACAAATTTATAAAGTATTATATATAGGTAGTTTCAATTTTAAAATTAAAATATGTATTGGCCACTTCAAGAAAATTTTTTAGATAAAGTTACAAAAACTCATTTAGTTAATTTTATCAAAAATAATACTCGATTTACTCAATTTAAAAAAGTTAAGGAATTTGAAAATAAATTTTCAAAATGGAATGGCAGCAAATATTCTATATTTGTAAACTCAGGAAGTTCTGCAAATTTATTAATTGTTCAGTGTGCTAAAGAAATGTACAATTGGAAACATGGTGATGAGGTAATAGTACCAGCCGTTACTTGGCCTACCACAATAACACCGGTAATACAGTCAGGTCTTAAACCTACTTTTGTTGATGTTAATCTCAACGATTTCTCATATGATTATAAAAAGTTAAAATCTTCCATAACAAAAAAAACCAAAGCTATTTTTGTTGCTCACTTAGTTGGTTTTCCGGCAAATATTCTCAAAATTAAAGAAATAATTAAAAACAAAAAAATCATTATTCTAGAAGATTGCTGTGAGTCTCAGGGAGCAAAAATTAAAAATAGAAAAGTGGGAAATTTTGGGTTGGGTGGAAGCTTTAGTTTTTATTGGGGACACCATATGAGCACAATTGAAGGAGGAATGATAACTACCAATAATGAGAAGTTTTATAATTTATGTTTATTAAAAAGATCACATGGCCTTGCAAGAGAATTGCCTGAAAAAGAACAAAAATTATATAAAAAGAAATATCCTAAGAAAAATTTTAAATTTTTATTTTTAAGTGATGGATTTAATTTAAGATCTACTGAAATTAATGCATTTTTAGGAATTCTAATGCTAAAAAAAATAGATAGTTGGATCAAAATTAGAAATAGAAATTATTTAATGTTTACTGAAATTCTTAAAAAATATAATGAAATTTTATCATCACCCTTTAAAAATAGTATGTCATCTTTTGTGTTACCTTTTTTAATGAAAAATAAAAAAAGTAAAGTTAGATTAGAAGCCTTGTTAGATAAAAATGGTATAGAGTCGAGACCATTTATTGCTGGAAATCTATTAAAACAACCTTTTTTAAGCAAATATAAAAATAAAGATCTTCAAAGTTCAGATTTTATTGAAAATAATTGTTTTTATATTGGTAACAATCAATTTGTCCAAAAAAACAGATTAATTAAACTTTCATTAATTTTAAGTAAATTTTTTAATAAAAATTAAGCTTCACCACTTCCAGTTTTATTATTATTTGGCATTATAGGATTTTCCCAACCATCAACTGGTTTAATAATCATGTTATCTTTAAACTCTTCTCTACTTATATATGGGTACATATCTTCAATGGGTGTTTTCCAGCCAAATATTCTAGGTTCATAAGTGTGATGTTCATGGCAATTTATATCTACCACTATTGGCTCATTTGCATTTAAAATCTCATCAATTTGACTGTCAAGTTCTGCATTATTTTTGACTTCTATAGTTTTAATTTCATAGGCTTTGGCAATATTAATGAAATTTGGTGGTGTATATCCTTTCGGACCACAAGCTTCACTCTGTCCTTCAAAATTTGTTTCTTGAAATGCTTTTGTTATTCCATAAATATGATTGTTTAGTATTAAAGTCTTAATATTTATATTATAATTTTTTATAGTTTGAAGTTCTTGAATATTCATATTCATTCCGCCATCACCAATAATACAAACTATTCTTTTTGTAGGATCCGCAAAGTAAGCTCCAATGGCACCAGAAAATGAAAATCCCATTGGAGAATTTCCATTATTTGTAAAATATCGTTGTCCCTTCTTAGTTTCAAAAGAATGATTACACGTAACAATATTTCCTCCACAATCAGCTACGAATACATCCTTATTACCCATTTTTTCAGAAAGCTTTCTTATAAAAGCATATGGTTGAACATAATTTGTATTTTTAAAAAACTCAGGTTTAACTGGATCATATTTTTTTTTCCATTCAATACATTTTTGTGTCCATTCTTTTTTTTCACCTTTATTTGTATATTTAATTTTTTCTAGATACTTTATAAATCTATTAATAAAAAGCTTTGCGTCACAATAAAGATTTCCATCAAATTCTACTTGTTGATATTCTTTTTTAAGATTTGATTTATCAATATCAATTATATATTTTTTGGCCTCACGCGCAAAAGTTTTTACATTACCACCAGTAATTCTTCCAGATACTCTTGATCCAATAGAAATCAATAAATCTGAATTTTGGATACCAAAATTTCTTCCAGCTCCACCATAAGTTCCTACTCTCCCAGCATAATATCTATAATCACTAGTTACTATATCTAATGCATTCCAAGTCGGGTACATTGGGGCTTGAAGCATATTTCCTAATTTTTCTAGTTCATTTATTGCTCCTGATGACCTGACACCACCTCCTATTAAAAAAACTGGTCTTTTTGAGTTCTTAAAATCTACATAAATCTTGTCAATTATTTCATCAATTTCTTTTTCATCAAATTTTGAAAATGAATCTTCTTCTGTAAAACCGATTAATTCATCTTCATCAATTAGAGTTTTTTGAACATCGATTGGTATATCCAACAAGATAGGTCCTGGCCTTCCTGTAGTTGCAAGATGCAGTGAATATTCTAATTCATACTTTATAGTCTTAGGTTCTAAAACTAATTTACTATATTTGGTTATTGACTTAAATATTGAGCATTGATCAGTTTCTTGAAATCCAACTTGTCTAATAGAGTTATTAGGTCTTAGGAATTGCGAATTTACTTGGCCAGTAATAAAAATTACTGGAACAGAATCATAATAGCAATTTCCTGCAGGCGTAACTAGATTCATACCCCCGGGTCCACTTGTTGCTATAGTTACACCAGGTATATTATTACCTTTAACTTTAGCATACCCCTCAGCTGCAAATCCACCAGCTTGTTCGTGTAATACAGCAACATAGTCAGCGTTTTTAGTTCTTGAAAATGCATCTATCAAGTCTCCATTTGCAGCTCCATAAACTACAAACATTTTGTCAACACCAAGATTGGCATAAAATTTTATTACGTAGTCAGCTAATTTGATTTTTGCCATTCTTTATTCCATTTAATAAATCTTTTTAAGCCGTCGGTGAATTTGATATAAAATATTTTATTAAATTCTTTATCATATTTTTCTGATGATAACACAAGCTTATTGTGATTTTCATTGGTAAAGGCTAATCTTTTTTTTTTAATTTCGACTTTTTTAATTTTTTCTAAGTTAGCAATAGTTTTTGCAATTTCATATATGGATTTACTATCTTTGCCACAGACATTATATATTAATGAATTACCTCTTTGTACAATGTTTAATAACATTATTGTAACATCAGATATGTAGGTCCAAGTTCTAACTGTCTTGCCTTTATCATGAATATAAATTTTTTTCTCTGTTAAAGCTCTTTTGACAAGCTGCGGTAAAACACGTTGGTCAATACTGTAATCTTGGCCAGGACCAAAGGTGTGAGCAGGTCTTGCAACAAAAACTGGAATTTTGTACTTAAGTTTGTAAAATTCACACAACTTTTCACCCAAAATTTTTGATGCAGAATAAACATTTTCACTGAAAAAATTTCCAATACTTAATGGAGAGTCTTCTTTTTTTTTGTCATTTATTTTTGATACCTTATAAACAGCAGCTGAGCTAAGATAAAGTACTCTAGATTTAAATTTAACAGAATGTTCTAAAATTAATTTCAAAATTTTTGTGTTTAAATTAATGGTATCAAAAATATTATTTTCCCATTTTTGTGGTTGGCCATATGTTGCACAATGAAAAATATAATCAAATTTTTTCTTTAAAATTTTTTTTAATTTAGATTCATTATTTAAATCTAATTTCAAAAAATTAATTTTATTATTATCATGTAGATTTTTAAACATTCCTCTTGGATTATTTAGAGAGATAGAGGTTATTTTACACTTTTGTATTAATAAAATAGCCTGAATATAAGTTGCAAAAAAACCATTTGAACCAAGAATTAAAACTTTAGTATTTTTTATTTTTTTTAAGTTTGTATTCTTTATAATATGTTTGCAATCTTCAGAAAAAATTTGATCTACCATAATAAATATGATCTATACTTTAATCTATATTGAAAATATATGTTTTTTGTTAAAATTTTAGACTATTTATTTGCTCGAATTTTTTTCCACAAGCTAAATATAATGTTATTAAAGTTAATCCTGAGATTTTTAGGATTTAATCATCATGGAAATTTGAGAGAAAGTGGAGAAATTTTATTTTTGAATAAGATATGTAAAGAAAACCCATTAGTTTGCATTGATGTTGGAGCTTACATAGGTGATTATTCAAAATATATATTAAACAATTCAAATTCAAATGTTTATGCATTTGAACCAATTTTAAAATCATATAAAAAATTAAAAAAATATGAAAAAATTTACTCAAAAAGATTTTTTGTATTTAATGAAGCAATAAGTAATAAAATTGGGAAGAAAAAGATTTACCTAGATAAGAACAATTTACATTGGTCTAGTTTAGATACAGAGATTAAATCTATAAATTACCTAAAAGATGTAAAAAATTTTGAAACATGTAAAATAAATACTTTAGATAACTTTTTCAGCAAAAATAAAAATTTACTAAATAAAAAAATAACACTCATTAAAATTGATACAGAGGGCCATGAGTATGAAGTTCTTCTAGGTGCAAAAAATTTAATTAGAAAATTACAACCAAAATATATTCAAATTGAGTATAATTGGCACCACTTATTTAAAAATGTAAATCTTTATACTTTTTCTAAAGTTTTAAAAAATTATGAAGTATTTAAAATTTTACCTTATGATAAAAAATTATTAAAAATTGACCCTAAAAGACCTGAAAATAATTATTTTAATTACAGTAATATTGTATTTAAAAAAAAATAGGACATGAAAACAAAAGAATTAATCATTTTTTATCCATCCTTTGCCAATGGTGGCATCACAAGAAACTTAGAAAATATTTTAAAATTTTTGTCAAAAAAAAAAATTAAGATATTCTTATTTTCACACAATGCCAAAAAAAATATTAAATATAAAAATGTAAAAATAATTGACAAAGATCACAAAATATTAAAAAAAAATAATAAATTCTATTTAATTGTCTGCTCTATAATAAATTTATTTAATTTTCTAAGATCAAATAAAAATATAAAAATTATTTTTTCAATGCAAAATCACCTTCCTGCAATATTACTTGCAATAATCTTTAAGAAAAAAATTATAATTAGAAACTCTGAAGAAATATTTGGAGCAACAAAATATGCTGATCATAAAGTTTCTGCATATTTTATACTATTGTTAAAGTTATTCTTTTATAGTTTTTCAGATTGCATCATAGCCATTTCGAATAAATCTAAATTATCTTTAGAACAATTAGGATTAAATAGAACGAAGATAAAACTAATCTATAATCCCTTTATAAAAAAAATTCTTAAAAATAAGAATAAAAATTATGTTTATGGGAAACCTTTTAATATTATTTCTGTTGGTAGGCTTACAAGGCAGAAAAATTTTAGTAATTTAATTGACATAATTGTTGCTTTACAAAAAATATATCCATTTATCAATTTCAAAATTATTGGTAATGGACCTGACTATAAGTCTTTAAAATCTGAAATAGGAAAATGTAAAAAAATTTCTATAATTCAATGGAAAAAGAATCTACGCAAATATTATGATCAGTCTCACTTATTCGTTTTGAATTCATATTATGAGGGACTTCCCAACATATTAATTGAGGCAATTAATAATAATGTACCATGTGTTGCAACAGATTGTAGTGGCACCCAAGATATATTAATGAACAATAAGGGTGGATTTATAGTTCCAGTAAGTGACAGTGATGCTATGATTAATAAAATTAAATTTATTCTCGAAAATTATAAAAATTCAGTGCATAGAACAAAAATTTCAAAAAAATATATTTATAGATTTGATCAACGAAATTGTGAAAGATATTATACTCTAATTAAAATGTATATTTAGTCCATGAAAATTTATTATTGGTCACCATTTATTTCCTATGTTGCAACGACTTCGTCAGTTGTCAATTCATTAATATCAATTAAAAAATTTTCACAAAAAAAAATTAATTGCAAAATAATTGATGTATTCCATGAATGGAACAATTATCACGATATTTTAAAAAAAAACGATATAGATATTTTAGACTTAAATAAATTTTTAAATATTAAATATTTACCAACAAAAGGTTTTATCCAAAGTAGATTTACATATCTAATCACATACCTATTTTCATTTTTAAAGTTACACTTTTTGATAAAGAAAGATAAGCCAGATTACTTAGTAATGCATTTAATAACTTCTATTCCACTTTCTTTATTAATATTCTTTTCCTATGATACAAAATTCATTTTACGAATTTCTGGTTTACCTAAAATGAATTTTTTAAGAAGATTTTTATGGAAATCATTAAATAGCAAATTATTTAAAGTAATATGTCCAACTAAAATGACAAAAGAATTTTTGTTAAATGAAAAAATTTTTTCTGCAGATAAATTAATTGTTGCACAAGATCCTATAATTAATCATTCATTAATTAATAATCTAAAAAGTATTAAAAAAAATGAATTAAATATTAAAGAAGAATATGTAATCTCAATTGGAAGGTTAACATATCAAAAAAATTTTGATTTTTTAATTAAAAATTTTGTAAAAATATCAAAAATATACCCAAAATTAAAATTAATAATCTTAGGTGATGGAGAGGAAAAAATTGCTTTAAAAAAATTGATTAAATACCATGAACTTGATAATAATGTCATTTTAAAAGGGAATGTCAAAAATATTTATCCCTACCTGAGTAAGGCTAAATTTTTTGTATTAACCTCGAGATGGGAAGACCCTGGTTTTGTCATTATAGAATCAATGTTTATGAAAAAAATTGTATTATCAAGTGATTGCAAAAATGGACCAATGGAAATAATAAATGATGGAATTAATGGCTTTTTATTCAAAAACTTAAACAATGAAGATTTTCTAAATAAATTTAAACATACCTATGAAATAATAAATAATAATGACAAGATCATCAGGCAGATGAAGTTAGATGCATTAAAAACCACTAAAACTTACACATTATTTAACCACTATAAAAATATAATTAAAATTTTTATATGATCTTTAATAAGCTTGAGATACCTAGTTTAACAATAAATTAGATTAGATGCCTAGTAAAGATTTCTTGTGTATTTCTCTTCCTAACTCAACAAGTAACCTAAATTCCTTTGGAGTTGCGGAGAGAGCATGATCTCTTATGGTGTTATCAGATTTGTCTAATGTAAAATGTTTCTCGATAATTTGTGCACCTCTAGAAATAGCAATTAAACAAGTGTCAATTCCTATTGTATGATCGCTGTATCCGTAAAAACTCTTTAAATCAAACTTCTTTGGAAATTTTTTTAGGTCTTCATTAAATGTTGGATATTTTGAACAGCACCAAAGATATTTAATATTTTTTCCTTTAAAAGGAAGTTTTTTTTTTATTCCACATTCCTAATGATATAATAAATTCTTTATTTTTATTTTCATTAACTATTGTGTTAACTAAACTAAAATCATATTTCAGAGATCTAGAGGCAATTTTAATTTTTTTTATTTTAATTTTTTTAATTATTTTGTATGCATTGTCACTAATTATAGAAAACATAGGTTCAATTTTGAACTCGTTACACCAACTAATTAACTGTAAAACTTTTTGATGGTCAAGCTGGTTAATTTCTCCAGGTTTATCTCTCCACCCTAATTGAAATTTTGCAATATCAGCTCCTGAGTATTTTGCTTGTTTTATTAATTCATAACATAAACTGAAATTTCCATTATAATTCATTCCAATTTCAGCTATAAATTTCATTATTTTCCTTCAAGCATTTTATCAAATTTTTTAAGTATTTTTTTTTTATTAGTTCTATTTTCTGAATGAGTTCTATATTTATATAAAGGTATATTCAATCTAGCAATCTTAAATTTTTTTTCAAATCTATTTCTTAAATCATGTCCTTCGCGCATCTTAAATTTTTTATCATATAACCCTATATCAATAAGACACTCTTTTCTGAATAAAATTCCACAAGCAATTTGTTTTTTGTAACAATCAACTTTTTCTAAAATTTGTTCCATGTCATTTACCCTATAGTAATCAACTGCCACTGCTTGATACTCCCTATTTAGGTCTAAAAATAATTTAATGAGATATAAAAAATCTCTAGATACATAGTCATCCGAATCAACTCTAACAATATATCTACCTTGTGCTTTTTTAATTCCCATATTAATTGAGAGAGGCAGTCCAATATTTTTCTTATTCTTCAAAGAGATAAAATTATTAAAATTAAATTTTTTAATTATTTGGTAGGATTTATCAGAAGAATTATCATCTATTATAATTACTTCGTACTCACTATCTTTTATATTTTTTTGATGTAATATACTTCTTAAACATCTCTCAATCCATTTTTCATGATTATAGCAGCAAATTATTATAGATATTTCTGGAATTGTTGTTTTCATATTAATCTTTTAAAGATTTTGATAATATCCCATAATTCATTTTAATCTATAATTTCTACTTTTTAATGAGGCTTACTAAAAAAAATAATACAAAATATATATTTTATCATAAAGCAATCACTTGAGTTAAATAGTTTAGCTAGATATAAACTAGTTAAAAATATTTAGCAACACGCACAGTCTAAAATTTTAATAAGACAATATAAAGATTAGTAAAGGATTAATTATGAAAACAGCTCTGATTTTTGGATGCACAGGTCAAGATGGCTCATACATGGTTGAGCATTTATTAAAGAAAAATTATAAAGTATACGGGTTAATACGAAAATCTGCGACTGGTAATACAAAAAATATTAATCACCTTTTAGAAGACAAAAAAATTTATGAAAAAAAATTCTTTGTAGTTAGAGGAGATTTAAATGATCATTTTTCAATTCAAAAATTAATTAAAAATTTAAAAATAAATGAAATTTATAATTTTGCAGATCAAGATCATGTAGGTTGGAGTTTTGATATTCCCAATTATTCATTTACCACAACAGCAGGGTCTGTTGTTAATATATTAGAAACAATAAAAGATCTTAAAAAAAAAGTAAAATATTTTCATCCCTTATCTTCTAATATGTTTGGAAAAACGGATAAAAAAAAACAAAATGAAAAAACTAAATTTAATCCACAAAGTATTTATGCAATCTCAAAAGTTAGCTGTTATTACTTATGCAATTTTTACAGAGAGACATTTAATTTACAAATTTATAATTCAATTTTTTATAATCATGAGTCACCAAGAAGATCAAAAGAGTATGTAACAAAAAAAATTGTTGAGCATGTTTGTGAAATTTACAAAGGTAAAAGAAAATATTTAGAATTAGGTGATATATCTGCAAAAATTGATTGGGGATATGCCAAAGAATATATGGAGATTGCTCATAAGATAATGTTATCAAACAAACCTGATGTATATATTGTTGGAACTGGAAGAACACACTCCGTTGAAGAATTTGCAAAAAAATGTTTTGATTATGTTGGTTTAAATTATAAAAAATACCTAAAAACAAATAAGAAATTTGTTAGACCAACTAAGACAAGTGTATTAAGTGGGGACACATCAAAACTGAAAAAAACAATTAATCATAAAATTAAATACAATATGGATGACTTGATTAAAATAATGATGAATGATGCCCTTAAAAAAATTTAGCTTTTAGCTAAAAATTCACTTCTAAAAAATAAAAAATCGATAAAAAATTCAATATTTTAAATATACAAAGATGAGATAAAATATAATATAGAAAAGTTGTAGCATCCCTAGTATCAATAATTGTTTATTGCATGATTAAATTAAAAAAACTATTTTATCTACCTGATATAAATTATAAATGTGATTTTGTTTTACATATTCAAAGAATTTAAATAATGAATTTAGTTTCAATAATAATGCCTTATTATAAAAAAAGAGATTTTTTTTTAATATCATTGGAATCAATTCTCAAACAAACTTTTCAAAATTTTGAAATTATTATAATTTATGATGACACTGATAGTGCTGATTTAGATTATATATTAGAAAAAAAAAAAATAGACAAAAGAATTAAAGTAATAAAAAACAATAAAAATTTAGGTGCTGGTTTCTCAAGGAATAAAGGAATTTCAATTTCAAATGGCAATTATATTGCTTTTTTAGATTGTGATGACTGCTGGCATTCTGAGAAACTTGAAAAACAATTAAATTTTATGAAAGATAAAAAAATTTCATTTTCATTTACTTCTTATGAGGTGATTAATTCTAAGAGTGAAGTTATTAAATATAAAAAAGCACAAAAAAAAATCACATTTAAAAAATTGCTAAAAGATTGTAGCATTGGATTATCAACAGTAATGTTACAAAAAAATCTTATAGATGAAAATTGTCAATTTCCAAATTTAAAAACTAAAGAAGATTTTGTGTTATGGCTCAAGATTTCCAAAAAAACAGATTTATATGGAATAGATATTCCCCTTGTCAAATGGAGAAAATTAGATAATTCTCTTTCATCAAATTCATTTCAAAAATTAGTAGATGGATTTAAAGTGTACAATAAATATATGCAGTTTGGTTTTATTAAATCCTTCTATCTATTATTTATTTTATCCATAAATTTTATAATAAAAACTTAATTCAATGAATATATATTTATTTTCAATTTTTATAATTACCATATCTTTTTTATTAATTTTGTTATGCAATAGAAATTCATGTTTAATGAATAGAGCTGGAAATTTACACCAAGAGTATGCTGGCTATTCCAACATCCCACTAGCTGGAGGAGTGGTTATCTTTTTTTCTATGATCCTTACAAGTTTTTATGAATTAAATTTAATTCTTTGGTATTTTTCTGCCATGTTTTTTATTGGGCTTCTTTCAGACATAAAGAGGTTAGATTCACCAATAATTAGATTTTTTTTACAATTATTATTAATTATTGTTTGCGTATATTCTTCAAATATTATCTTAATTTCAACAAAGATAATATTTTTAGACTATTTATTAGATAACTATTTATTTTCAATATTTTTTACCTCTTTTTGCATTTTAATTATTGTTAACGGAAGTAATTTTATTGATGGTGTAAACTCATTAGTTCTTGGTTATTATATTATTATATCAATAGCATTACTCTTATTGCAAAATAATGGATTTGAGCTTGCCTTTAATTTTCCAGTTCATTTATTATTATTCTGTTTGTTAATTTTGTATTTTTTGAATTTATTTAATAAATTATATTTAGGTGATTCCGGTGCATATCTTCTAGGGTTTATATTTAGCATAGAATTAATTAATTTTTATTCAAAAAATTTTGTCTCACCATTTTTTATAATTTTACTATTATGGTACCCAGCATTTGAAAATTTATTTTCAATTTTAAGAAAAACGAACTTTAAAAAATCACCAATCAAACCAGATACCAATCATTTACATCAATTAATTTTTGCATTTTTAAAAAACAAAAATTACTCGCCAGCTAAAGCTAACAATATAACTGGAATTTCTATAAATATTTATAATGGAGTTTTAATGTCATTGGCTATAAGCGATCCCTCAAACACACAATTTCAGATTATATTAATTTTTCTAAGTTTGCTTATATATACTTTTTTGTATATGCGCCTGTATAATTACAGGTGATTATTTATTTTTTAAAAAAAAGATAAATCATATGCTTTAAAATCAGAAATCCATCCTTGAAAGCATTAACCTTTTTTATACCAGCCAGTCTCTTTCTTTCATATGAACTTGTGGAGAGCATAGTCATACTTTGTCTTATTGCTTTTATTGGCAACTCAATACAAAAACTAAAATCTTTTTGAATTAAGTTTAGTTTTTTAGCAGAAGCAGTTTTCCCCAACACAAATGTATACAATATATCTGTGATAGGTAGATTAAAAAAAATTTTACCTATTTTAGTAAAAATAAAATTTCCTACTAATGTAATAATTGTATCATCTTCACTACCTGAATTTTTTTGGTAACGTGAAGCAAAAATAAAATCATAATTTAGTTCATTTATTTTATTTAACATATTCTTAAGCTCCAATGGATTAAAAGATCCGTCCGCATTAAAGATACAAAAGTACCTTGTATCAGTTGAATTAATTCCATGAATTAAAGCATCTCCAAAACCACGGTTTACTTGGTGGATTATTTCACAATTAAACTTTTTTATTGAGTTTATGGTCAAGGTATCCTCCTTGTGAAGTAAAACTTTTATTTTTACGTCCAGATCCTGTATTTCCTTCAATACTCTCGGTAAGGACTCTGACTCATTTTTAGCAGGTATTATTAGAGTTAATTCAGACATAAATTATAGCCAACTTATAAATTAATTATAAATAAATAATATAAAAAACACTAAAAAATGATTTTAAATATAATAAAATACTTTTCATATATATTTCTATAAGAAATTAGATGTTAAAATATGAATAATGTAATATTAATTATAAAAATTAGCATCTTTTTTTATGGAAATCAAAATTTATAGTCATTTTTTATTTTATTTTTTAATTATATTTTCTGTAGTTGGGTATGGTCAATTTTTTTCATATATAACAAATACAAAGGATATTTCAAAAAGCTTTGGTTATTCAGGTTTATTGGGGTTGTTTTTTTTAACAATCTATTCATATCTGTCTAATTTAATAATTGCGCATGGCTTAGTTCATAATTCAATAATTCTTTTATTAGGAATTTTATCTTACTTATATTTTCTGAGAAAAAAAATTTTTAAAAAAAAAGAGATATTATTTATTATTTTAATTTTTATAATATTTTATTTTTCATTTTTAATATATAAAACTCATGATGATTTTCCCTATTATCATTTTCAGTACAGTTATTATCTAACTCAAAGCTCATCATATATTGGAATAGGTCAGTTTAATCATGGATTTAAAACACCATCATCTATATTTTATCTAAATTCACTATTCTACTTACCATTAATTAAGTATTATATGTTCCACATGCCAGCCTTATTGGTGATGGGCTTTACCAATATAATTTTTTTAGATAGAATTATAAAAAATTTAAAAAATAATTCTATTAATTTTTTAACTATCTTTTCTTTACTTTCAATTTTATTTATAGATATTTTTTTTTATAGAATAGCAGAGCATGGAACTGATAGGTCCGCATTAATATTAATATTTCTCTTGTTGTTAGAAATTTTATTATTAATAAATTTTTTAGATAATAATAACGGGCTTAACAAAATTTATATTTTGATAGGTTTAACTATTTCTTTTAAAGCTTTTTATTTTTTGTATTTATTGTTTTTTATACCTATCGTTTATTATGTATTTGTTAAACAGCATAAATGTAATATGCTTAATACCTGTAATACTCTATTTAATCGGTTTTTTTTATTTTTATCCCTAATGATTGTTTGTGTACTTATGACTAATTTTTTAAACACTGGATGTTTCTTATTTCCTATAAATAAAACTTGTTTTTATAATTTACCTTGGTCATTTAGTTCGGAGATGGTTTCCCATATGAATGCATGGTATGAGCAATGGTCAAAAGCAGGTGCAGGACCTAATTTTAGAGTTGAAAATGCCAGTGAATATGTAAGATATCTAAATTGGGTACCACATTGGGTGGATGCCTATTTTTTTAATAAAGTTTCAGATTTTATTCTGGGACTACTTACTTTAATTTTAATTACTATTTTTGTCTTTTATTCAAACATAAGAAATAGATTAAGTAACTACAAAATACTACCTGTATATTTTGTATTAATTATTTTATTTTTAGAGTGGTTTTATAATCACCCAGCATTAAGATATGGTGGATACAGCTTGATAGCTGGATTAATATTTTTACCAATTTCAATTATAATAATGAAAAGAATCAATCTAAGGGATAAAGATTTAAAGAAAAAGTTTTATATTTTATTGTTGATTGGTTGCTTTATTTTTATAGGTAGAAATATAGATAGAATTAGAAAAGAACAAAACTTTTATGCTTATAAACCTTTAAAAGAAACATTTTATGAGTTGAACGATAGGCATTTTTTAATTCAAAAAAGTTTTGATAGAATACTTCAAAATTATCATCTTTGCATAATAAAAAATGCAGAATGCTCAAAAAAATTACATGGAGTGATTTTTTCATATGGGAAATATATATTTGTTAATAAATGATGTTAAAATATTTTACATTAAAGCTGCTAGCTATTTTTGATTTGTACCACCAAATTAAAATATTTAAATTTTTAAAAAAAGAAAATTTAAATAATTTTGAAGTTTTTTTTGATATAGGAGCTCACAAAGGAGAGTCTATAAATTTATTTCTAAAAAACTTTAATATTAATAAGATTTATTCATTTGAATCTAGCCCAATAAACTATGAGATCTTAAAAAAAAATTTACCAAGTCTTAAAAAAAAATTTAAAACAAGGTATATTAATATTGAGAATATAACCTTAGGTTCAGAAAATAAAGAAGGACTCCTGAAGCAAATTGACGAAAGTTCATCATCCACTTTAAATAATATAAATACCGAATCTAAATATTTCAAGAGAAAACAGTCTTTAGTTTATAATTCAAAAAAGAAAATATTTTTTGATGAAATCAAAATTAGAATTAGCACGCTTGAAGATTATATTGATCAAAACAATATAAATACGGTGCATTTTATGAAGATAGACACTGAAGGATATGAGTATGAAGTATTAAAGGGTCTAGGAAAAAAATTTGATGCAGTGAAATTAATTATGTTTGAGCATCATTATCATGACATGTTGCAAAAAGGATACACGTTTAGTGATATTCATAAACTTCTGACTGATAATAACTTTATTAAAATTTTCAAAGCAAAAATGCCATTTAGAAAGACGTTTGAATATGTCTATATAAATAAGGGTAAAATGTGAAAAATATTAAAGCGTCAGTTTTAATTGCAAGTCATAATAATAGCAAATTCATAAATGATTGTCTTAAATCACTAAAAGAACAAACTTATAATAATATTGAAGTTATTTTATTTGATGATTGTTCCAAAGATAATTCTGTTGAAGAAATAAAAAAATTTTCTAACATAAATTTAATTGTTAATACTATAAATAGTAACTTTGGGTCATTTAATCAAATGAATGCTTATAAGCAAGCTTTTAAAAAAAGTAACGGAGAAATTATTTTTTTTTTAGATAGTGATGATTATTTTTGTTCAAATAAAATAGAAAAAGTCATTAATCAATTTTCTTTAGACGAAAACTTAAATGTAGTATTTGATTCACCAATTTATAAATATGAAGCTAAAACTAAAAAAAAAAATATCAGCGAAAAAAAATATCCTAAAAATTACTGGCCATTTATCTTTCCTCAAAGTTGCATATCGGTGCGAAGAAACTGTATGGAAAAAATATTTGAAGAAATTTATTTTGAGGAATTTCCTAATACCTGGATGGATTTTAGGATAGCCATTCATGTAAGTTATATTTTAAAGAGCTTCCTTATTATAAAAGAAAATTTAACTTATTACAGGCAATCAAATTTTAATGTCTCTTCCAAGTTTAAATTTTTGGGAAAGTTGTGGTGGCAAAGAAGACTTGAAGCACATAAATATATTAAGTTTTTTTTTAAAAAAAATAATATTCAACATATAAAAAATTTAGATTATTTAATTACCACTCTTATTAATAAATTTATAAAATAAATGAAAAAGAATATTATAATCATTGGTAAAAAGGGTTTTATTAGTTCAAATCTTTTTTTAAATTTACGATATAAGCAGAATTTAAAAATATTTGATTATCAAAAATTTTTAAACTTAAAAGAATCTTATATTAAGAAATTTGACTACGTAATCAATTGCTCAATAAATAAAGAATACATAAAAAATAAGTATTCTCAAGCAAATGACTTTAATTTTATGATAGCAAAAAAGATAGAAAGTCTTACCACAAAAATGATTTTTTTAAGTAGTAGAAAAGTTTATAAAAATAAATACGACATAAAAGAAAACGATTCTCTTGTACCGAAATGCAACTATTCAAAAAATAAATTAATCTCAGAAAATTTATTAAAAAAGACTCTTAATAAGAAAGTATTAATTTTAAGAATCAGCAACTTAATAGGACCTCACATTACAAATAAAAAAAAGTTGCACAAAACATTCATTGATATTTTTTTTGAGAATATAAAGAAAGGAATAATTTTAAAAAATGATCAGTGTTATAAAGATTTTTTATCTATAAATAAATTTTGTCAGATTATTAACGAACTAATTAAAATAGGTGCAAACGGGACTTATAATGTCTCTATTGGTCAAAAAATTTATCTAAAAGAAATTATTGAATGGTTAAATTATTATAACAAGAAAAAATATATCTATGTTAAGCTAAGTAAATCTCACAATAATGACAACTTTACATTGAATAACCGAAAATTAATGAAAAAAATTAGTGTAATAAATGAAATAGATAATTTAAAAAATGATTGTATGATAATAAGTAAAAACTTCTTTAAAAATAAAAAATAATAATGAAAAAAAAAATTGCTTTAATTTTTGGTATTACGGGACAGGATGGCTCGTATCTTGCAGAATTTTTGTTAAAGAAAAATTATATAGTTCATGGTGTTAAAAGAAGGTCTTCATCAATTAACACTCATAGAGTAGATCATATTTATCAACACCCACATGAAAACAAGAGAAACTTTTTTTTACATTACGGTGACATAACTGATTCTACATCAGTTTTTAAAGTTATTAACAACACCAAGCCAACTGAAATATATAATCTTGCAGCACAATCTCATGTGGCAGTTTCTTTTGAAGTTCCAGAATATACCGCTAATGCAGATGCTTTAGGAACTTTAAGAATATTAGAGGCTATTAGATTTCATAAACTAGAAAAAAAAACCAAATTTTACCAAGCAGGAACATCAGAAATGTATGGAAAAGTTCAATCTATACCACAAAATGAAAAAACAAGTTTTTACCCTTTAAGTCCTTATGGTGTTGCTAAAGTTTATGCTCACTGGATTACCAGAAACTATAGAGAGGCTTATGGTATCTTTGCAAGTAATGGAATATTATTTAATCATGAAAGCCCACGTCGTGGAGAAACTTTTGTAACAAAGAAAATAGTAAGCGCCTTATGTAAAATTAAATTAGGATTACAAAAAAAATTATATTTAGGAAATTTAGATGCAAAAAGGGATTGGGGTCATGCCTTAGATTATGTTGATGCCATGTGGAGAATTTTACAACAGAAAACACCTGATGATTTTGTTATAGCAACAGGAAAACAATATAGTGTCAGACAATTTGTGAATCTTGTTTCAAAAAAATTAGGAATAAAAATTGTATGGAAGGGTAAAGGAATTAAAGAAAAAGCAATTGATGTATTAACTAAAAAAATAATTATAGAATGTGATAAAAATTATTTTAGACCGTTAGATGTGAATACATTGTTAGGTGACGCGAGAAAAGCAAGAAAACAACTTAAATGGAAACCAAAAATTGACATAAATAAGTTGGTTGATGATATGGTTGATGAGCGACAAGCCGAATTAAAAAAATATGCTGAATAAGAAATCAAAAATTTTTCTTGCTGGACATAATGGTTTAGTTGGTGGTGCAATTTTAAGACAATTAATAGATAGAGGCTATAAGGATATAATAACAATATCAAAAAAAAAATTAGATTTGAGAGATCAAAAAAAAGTATTTAATTTTATTAAAGTAAAAAAACCCAAGTTTATAATTAATGCAGCTGCAAGTGTTGGTGGAATAGCTGCAAACAATACTTTTAAGGCAGATTTTATATATAATAATACAGCTATACAAAATAATTTAATCCATTCAGCTTTTTTAAATGGAATTCAAAATTTAATTTTTCTTGGATCAAGCTGTGTATATCCCAGGGACTGCAAACAACCAATTAAAGAAGAATATCTTCTTACGGGTCCACTAGAAAAAACAAATGAACCATATGCTATCGCTAAAATTGCTGGAATCAAGATGTGTGAAAGCTACAATTACCAACATAATACAAATTACCTTTGTATTATGCCTTGCAACGCATTTGGACCTAATGATAATTATGATTTACAAACTTCACATTTTTTCCCTGCTGTAATCAGAAGATTAAGCGATGCTGTGAATAATAAAAAAAAATCAATCAAGCTATGGGGAACGGGAATGGCCAAACGAGAGCTTATTTATGTTGATAATATAGCAGATGCCTGTATTTTTTTTATGAATAAAAAAACAAAGCATTCTCTGATAAATATTGGCAGTGAAGAAGAAAATACAATACGACAATTTGTAAACAAAGTAAAAAAAAAAATTGGAGCAAACATTCTAATTAAATTTGATAATAATAAAGTAATGGATGGCACCCCTAGAAAAATACTGGACTGTTCTTTGGCTAGATCTTATGGATGGAAAAAAAAAGTTAGTTTTGACAAAGGTCTTGAATTAACTTTAAAAGATTTTTTTAAAAGAAAGGGCAATTTTAGAAAAATCAAATTTTAATTTTGTTAATGTAATTTCATGAAAAATATAGTTGTTGTTACTGGTGGGGCTGGATTTGTAGGTTCGAATTTAATAGAACTGCTTCTAAAAGAAACAAAATATAAGATAATAAGTATAGATAACTACTCCTCTGGTTATAAAAAAAATCATATAAACAATGAGAGAGTAAAGTATATAAAATCGAATACAAAAAATATATCTAAAGTATTAAGTCATATTATAAAAGATATTCATACAGTTTTTCATTTTGGAGAATTTTCAAGAATTTATCAAAGTTTTATAAGAATGGATGAGTGTATTAATTCTAATTCTATAGGCACCCATGCAGTAGTCAATTTTTGCATGACTAATAAAATCAAATTAATTTATTCTGCTACATCTGCAACTCTTGGAAATAATGGTGAAGATAAAAATTTATCACCTTATGCTTTTACAAAAGCAAAAAATCTAGAACTATTAGATAATTTAAAAAAATGGTTTAATTTTAAATTTGAAATTATTTATTTCTATAATGTGTATGGTCCAAGGCAAATATGCATAGGGGACATGGCAACAGTTATTGGAATATTTGAAAATTGTTTTAAAAACAATATTGCCCTGCCAATAGTGAAGCCGGGATCACAAACACGAAGATTCACCCATATTGATGACACAGTAAAAGCATGTTTAATTGCTTGGAAAAAAAATAAATGCAAACATTACAGTATCTCAAATAAAAAGAGCTATAGCATTTTAGAAGTAGCTAGTTTTTTTAATTATAAAATTAACTACTTACCAGCTAGAAAAGGGGAAAGATATGCATCTGCCCTTACAAATATGAATTTATCAAATAAAGTTTATAAGATGTTTGGAAAAGTAGCTTTACGCGATTATATTAAAAACTTTATAAAAACTCACAAAAACAAGGGTTAAATCATTGTTTACAAATAATAATTAATAGGTATAACACTCGTGCCGGTGATTATTGCGAAGGGGTTATACCCGATCCCATTCCGAACTCGGAAGTCAAGCCCTTCAGCGCCAATGGTACTTTGTC
>MDTF01016293.1_pt1 | contig 33446 bp, 30 predicted proteins | sample 811191 | NCBI WGS metagenome assembly MDTF01 (sample SAMN05326649, study PRJNA326480) | marine metagenome | isolation source: seawater | place: Southern Ocean | collected 2011 | reverse complement strand
TGATTTTATAGAAATTATTAATATTATCTGGGATGGTAAAATTAAAATTTTTATAATTTTGCTTATAGTAAGTATTTTATCTATTTTTTATAGCCTTTCATTACCAAATATATATAAAAGTGAAGCAACACTAACTTCTGTTAGTGAAGACGCGAGCTCACTTTCATCCATGGCTAGAGAAATTGGAGGTTTGGGCTTAGCAAACATGGCAGGAATTTCATTAGGTACCGAAGAGGGTAATAAAACTACCATTGGAATAGCTGTTCTTAATTCTAGACAATTCTTCAAAAACTTTGCAAATAAGCATAACGTCATACTTCCTCTAATGGCATCTAATGGTTGGAATAGGTCCTCCAATAGTTTAATTTATGATCCTGATATTTATGATATTGTAGAAAAAAAATGGGTAAGAAAGCCCTCAAAGATTTATAATGCAACTCCTTCTGTACAAGAATCTCATAAGGAATTTAGAAAGATATTCTCAGTCAGCGAAGACCAAAAAACTGGCATTATTACTATTTCTATAGAACATTTTTCTCCATATTTAGCAAAAAAATGGTTAGAGGCAATAATTCTCGAAATAAATGAACTCTCGAGAGGCGAGGATATATTAATAGCAGAAAAATCAATCTCTTATTTGCATGAACAAATAAAAAGTACAACTATTTCAGAAATTAAATCGCGTCTATTTGATCTAATACAAACTCAGTCTCAAACAATTATGCTGGCAAAGTCAACACCTGAATATTTATTTAAAACTATAGATCCTGCTGTCATACCTGAAATTAAATATGGCCCTAAAAGAGCTGTTATTTGTTTAATAGGTTTCCTTGTCGGCCTCTTCTTCGCTATTATTTATGTTTTTATCAGCCATTACTTGAGAAATTATAATAACGTTTCTAAAAATGGTTCCTAAAATAAATTTTAATTTTAAAAGGTGAAGTTTTTATACTAATTATAATTTGAGAAAGCTAAATGGTTTCTATAGCCAAAATAAGACTTCAGTTATTTTTTAGAATAAAATGATATTTCACCAATAATTATAACTTTGGAGATTTTTTTGAGCACTAAAAATAAATTAAAAATTTGCATTATTGGTCTTGGCTATGTTGGCCTTCCTCTTGCGGTAGCTTTTGCTAAAAAGAAATATTTAGTTACTGGATTTGATATCAGCAAATCAAGGGTTGATGAGTTAAAAAATTTTTATGACAAAACAGGAGAGATTGAAAAATCAGACTTAACACTTGTATCAACTAATTTAGATTTCTCAAATAACGATAAATGTATATCTCTCGCAGATATAATAATAGTATCAGTCCCGACACCTATTAAGTTAGATAATACTCCTGATCTTGAACCTCTAATTAGCGCGACAAAAATAATTGCAGAAAACCTAAAAAAGAAATCAGTCATTGTCTACGAATCAACAGTTTTCCCTGGCGCTACAGAGGAAATCTGCGTACCTATAATTCAAAATATATCTGGTTTTAAATTTAACAAAGATTTTTTTGTTGGATATAGTCCTGAGAGAATAAATCCTGGTGATAAAATTAACAAGCTGGAGAACATCAAAAAAGTAGTTTCCGCATCAAATAAAGAAACATTGGAAACATTAGAAATTTTGTATGGGGATATCATTGAGGCAGGCATATTTTCAGCAGAAAGCATCAAGATTGCAGAAGCTTCAAAAATTACTGAAAATATTCAGCGTGATGTAAATATAGCACTTATAAATGAACTGCATCAAATTTTTTCATTAATGGATATAGATACTAGCAAGGTAATAGAAGCTGCAAGTACTAAGTGGAATTTTATGAAAGTTGAGCCAGGGCTTGTTGGAGGCCATTGTATTGGTGTTGATCCCCACTACATGATATATAAATCAACTGGTCATGGATATGTTCCAAACCTTATGCGAAATGCTAGAGAAATCAATGAGGGAATGTCAACTTGGGTGGTCAATAATTTTTTACAATTTTGTCAATTAAACAGTATTGATCTGATTACTAAAAAGGTAACAGTGCTTGGTTATACATTCAAAAAAAATTGCCCAGATACAAGGAATACAAAAGTTGAGCAATTATTATTTTTTCTAAAAAAACTTAATATTGATCTATGTATTTGGGATCCTTGGCTTGAGGATCAGGATAAAAATTATTTAAGGTCAAAAGGTTTTGAGGTTCTTGACTCCAAACCTCTTGCTATGGAGATAGGCTTTTTATGCGTGAAGCATGACAATATACTTTCTCTAATTAATGAATGTGACTCTCAGGTATTTGATTTTACAAAAACCTATTAAATTTTGAAGATCTTATACTTACATCAATATTTTAAGACCGAAGACATGCCTGGAGGCCATCGCTCTCTTCATATAGCTAAGGCTTTTGAATTTCATAATCATAAAGTGGATATCTTGTCTTCAGATCAAATGATGACTGGGTGGAAGGTAAGAAAAGAAATCCTTTCAAAGAATATTACAATCTATTGGCTGCCTGTATTGTATAGCAACGACTTTGGCTTCTATAGACGCATGTTTGCTTTTTTAAAATTTTGTTTATTAAGTTCATATTTCTCCATAAAACTTAAACCAGAGCTTATTTTTGCAACTAGCACACCGCTGACGATATCGATACCTGCATTATTAGCTAAAATTTTTAAAGGGACTAGCTATATTTTTGAAGTACGTGATTTATGGCCCCAAGCTCCAATCGCCATTGGTGCACTAAAAAATAGGACCCTAATTAAATTAGCTAAACTTCTAGAATTTCATGCTTATAAAAATGCCGAGACTGTAATTTGTCTTTCACCTGACATGGAAGCTGGTGTGAAGTTGATATGTCCTGAAAAAAGTACACATGTTATACCAAACTTCTGTGATTTAGATATTGTTGGTGGTGAGGTTGGCTTGCCACATGAAATTATAGACATTATAAATAATCAAGACAGTAAAATAGTTTTATATGCAGGAACATTGGGTGCTGTAAATAATGTTTCTTACTTAATTGATATTGCATTAGAAACAAAATTAAATTCAATCAAATATATTGTTATTGGATCAGGGTCTGAATGGGAAACTGTAAAATCTAGAGCTAAAGAAAAAGGGATATATAATGTTAATTTTTTTATGCTTGAGCCTGTTGAAAAAAATATCTTAAAAGAAATCTTTAAGATATCAACTCTTAGCCTTTCTCTTACAGCACAGATACCAGAGCTTGCTGGTAATTCTGCTAATAAATTCTTTGATAGCCTTGCCTTTGGATGCCCAATTTTTATAAACCATGAAGGTTGGCTTGCTGAACTTATAAATAAAAATAAATTGGGCGGTGTTCTTCCGGGCGACAACCCCAAGCTAGCTTATAAAATTATAGAAGAATTTGTTTATAATAATAAAGCTATCTTGGAGGCTAAAAAAAATGGCCTCAATCTCGCAAAAAATACATTTAATAAAGATACTCTCACAGAGAAATTGTGTACAATAATTAATCATTTAGATATACAAAACTAAATCAATTTTTTTATTTAATAAGATCGCATGAACAAACCTACAGAAACCTTAAAATTGTATAAAAATTCTAAAGTAGTAGTTACTGGAGGAAGTGGTTTCATTGGCTCGCACCTAGTTAAAGAGCTATTTAAATTAGGGTGTAGAAAAATTCTTAATATAGATAAATTAACCTATGCTGGAAATGAAAACAGAAACTCAAAATATCACAATTCAGAAATCTATTCTTTTATTAACCAAGATATCGCCTCAAATGAAGTCATTGATGATATTTTAGACTTTAATCCTGACTATATATTCCATTTAGCAGCTGAGTCACATGTTGACCGCTCAATAAAAAATCCTGGTGAGTTCATTAATTCTAATATATATGGAACTATGAATATATTAACATCCATGCGTTCGTTAAAAGACAGGAATAACAACTGTAGGCTAGTTCATGTATCAACTGATGAAGTTTATGGAAGCCTTCCTCATCCTGAGGATTTCCCTAATGAACCTTTAAGTTTTTTTACAGAGAAAACACCATATAGTCCCCGATCTCCATATTCTGCTAGTAAAGCTTCTAGTGATCACTTAGTTTCTGCATGGGTAGAGACTTATAATATAGATGCTGTAATAACTCATTGCTCTAATAATTATGGTTTAAACCAAGATTTTGAAAAATTTATTCCTAAAACTATACTATCGTGCGTTGAAGGAAAGCCAATTATTATCTATGGAGATGGAAAGAATATCAGAGATTGGCTCCATGTATCAGATCATTGTAGGGGATTGATATTGAGTGCCCAAAAAGGAAAAAAGGGCGGGGTTTATAACTTTGGTGGCGATAATGAAATTGAGAATCTCGAAATTGTTAATACTATAATAAAGTTAATTCAAGATATGAAAATCAACGTCAATCATGTCACACCATTAAATGAATTGATTACCATGACCACAGATAGACAGGGCCATGATAGGAGATATGCTGTCGATACATCATTCTCTAAAAAAGAGCTTGAATGGAGTCAAGAAATAAATTTTATTGATGGGCTTATTGATACCATTGGGTTGTACATTGAAGACATTAAAATCAGTAAATCATGAAAGGCATCTTAATGGCTGGAGGCTCAGGATCTAGACTTGGACCAATTACAAAATCCATAAGCAAACACCTTCTCCCTGTCTATGATAAGCCTCTTATATATTACTCCTTATCAGTTTTATTTTTAGCAGGAGTAAGAAATATAAATATTGTTTGTATGCAGCGTGATTTGCTTGCATATTCTACCTTATTAGGAAATGGAGATAGGTTTGGAGCAAATATAAATTATGTAATTCAAGATTCCCCAAAAGGTATAGCTGAAGGAATCTTACTTTGCAAAGAGCATATTCATAATAGTCCTATTGCATTGATGCTTGGAGACAACTTCTTTTGGGGTCAATCTTTTAATGAGCAGTTATTAAATGCTAAACATTTAGCTTCTAATGGTGCTCATATTTTTGGTTATCAGGTTAGTAATCCATGTGACTTTGGCGTCATAGAACTTGATAGTTCTGGAAGAGTTATTTCATTGGAAGAAAAACCCTCGCTACCTAAGACGAACATAGCTGCTACCGGTTTATATTTTTATGATAACTCTGCTTTTGATAGGGCTAAAAGTCTAAAGCCTTCTCCAAGAGGAGAGTTAGAAATTACAGATCTGAATATAACTTACCTAAATGATGGCATGCTCACTTGTACGGAGCTTGGAAGGGGCTTTGCTTGGCTTGATACTGGAACAACTAAAGGCCTCCATGATGCTTCTGTATTTGTTTCTTCTATAGAAAATAGGCAGGGATTAAAGGTTGCATGCCTTGAAGAAATAGCTTTTTCTAATGGTTGGATTGATTCAAAAGATCTTGAAAAGAGTATTGAATTTCTAGCTAATAGTGAATATGGATTATACTTAAAAAACTTTTTGGATAAGAATTAAAATGAGAAATAAATTAATTACAGATTTCATTATTTCTAGTAATGATCTAATAATAGATGCAATGAAAGCCATTGAGAAAAATGGCAAACACACTTGTTTTATAGTGGATCAAAAAGGTCAATTAAAGGCTTCCTTATCAGACGGAGATATAAGAAGAGGCTTGATGACGGGAGCTATAGATTTACAATCTATTGCTCTGACTATAGGAAATAAAAACCCAGTTTCACTTCAGGTTGGTCAATTTGGAGCAACAAATTTAAGTCATGCTTCTAAATTGGTTATACCTCTTATTGATGAAAGAGGCAGGCTATTGGATATTCTTCCCGAACAAGGAACTTTAGCTATAGGCAATAAAATTATTTCAAATAACTCAAAGCCATTCTTTATTGCTGAAATAGGAAATAATCATAATGGAAGCGTAGCTTTTGGAAAAGAGCTAATTGATCTTGCTATTGAATCTGGAGCAGATGCGGTAAAGTTTCAGTTTAGATATTTAGATGAATTATATTCAAACTCTGGTAACTCTAATGACGTTGGGGTCGAGTATACAAAAACTCTTCTGTCTGAAGTGAATTTACCTCCTGAGGATATGTCAACCTTAATTAATTATGCTAAAAATAAAGGTATTCTTGTTGGCTGTACACCTTTTGACTTAAGATCCCTTGCTGACATGACCTCATTCGGTGTTGATTTTATAAAAATTGCTTCTGCAGATATGACCAACCCCGTTTTATTAAAAGCAGCAGCAAAATTTTATGTACCTATGATAATTAGTACAGGTATGAGCAGCTTACAAGAAATAGAAAAAGCATCGAAGCTCATGAAATCATCCATGTGTCCTTTTGCTTTGCTTCATTGTAATTCTACCTACCCAACTCCGTATAAGGATGTAGGATTAAATTTTATGCCCACTTTAGAAAAATATAGTGGATCAGGTGTTTATGGGTACTCGGGACATGAAAGAGGTTCAGAAGTGCCTATTTCTGCAGTGGCATTGGGAGCAAGGATTATCGAAAAACATTTCACTTCAGACACGTCAATGAGAGGGAATGATCATAAAGTATCTCTTCTTCCTGATGAATTCCTTCATATGGTGAAAGCAGCAAATAACGTTTTTTCATCTATGGGCTCATTTCATAGAACGCTATCTCAAGGAGAGATGATAAATCGTGAGAATTTAGCAAAAAGTATAGTGGCAAAAAGAGATATTAAGTTGGGAGAGGTTGCTAAATTAGATGATTTTGATTTTAAATCTCCTGGACAGGGAATTCAGCCTGATAGATTAGAGGAGTTACTAGGAAGAATATTGATTAAAGATATTAAGAAAGGCGAGATGGTATTTTTGTCTCATTTTAATTCAGTTGCAAATGTTTCTATATCTTCAGAATTTACTAGGCCTGCTGGAATTCCAGTTCGCTTTCATGATGTAGAAAAAATGAATAAGGGAGTTAATTTTGAGTTTGTTGAGTTCCACCTTACTAATCAAGACCTTGAGCTTGATTTGGATAACTTTAAAATTCCTCAATCCATTAAAACTATAGCCGTTCATGCACCAGAATTATTTAATGGAGATAGTCTATTAGATTTAGCTCATGAAGATAATAAAATTAGAGAGAGAAGTATTAATGATATGCATCGTGTGGCGAGCATCGCGTCTAAGTTAGGTGCTAAAATTAAGCAGGATCAAGTGCCAATTATTATGAATGTAGGCGGACAAACTACAAAGGATTTTCTTTCAGAAGAAAAACGTCAAGATATGTATGACAGAGTTGGTGATTGCATGAATAAAATTTCAATTAAATCAGTTGACCTTATCGTGCAAACCATGCCACCGTATCCATGGCATTTCGGAGGCCAGAGTTACCACAATCTTTTTGTAAATCCTGAGGAAACTTTAGAATTTTGTAAGAAATGGAATTATGGGATATGTTTTGACTTATCACATTCAGCAATGGCAGCTGCATGGATGGAAAGAGATGTTATTGAATGGATAGAAATGCTGGGCCCTTGGATTCGTCACCTTCACCTTTCTGACTCTAAGGGAGTTGATGGAGAAGGTTTGCAAATAGGTGATGGAGAACTAGACTTTCAAAAAATATCAAAAGCTCTCAATGATCACGCTCTCAATATTTCATTTATTCCTGAAATATGGCAAGGACATATTGATGGAGGACTCCCATCCTTTAAGGCGCTGGAGTATTTATTTGCTTCGGGCTTGAGGTAAGAAGATAGGTGATTAATTTATTTAAGCCTAATGTTGATATTGATGATGCGTTAATTCATTATAAGGAAACACTTGAAAGTGGATGGTTTGGGCGTGGTAACATGAACAATAAATTCGAAGAACTGCTATCTAACTTTTTAGGGGTTAAAAAAGATCAGGTTCACACTGTTTCAAGTTGCACAGATGCAATTTTTGCTATTTGTGATTCACTTTCCTTAATGGAAAGCGATATAGTCATTGTGCCAACAAATTCCTTTCCTAGTGTTCCAACTGCAGTTTTGGCATCAGGTGCAAAACTAGAGATTTTGGATATTGATATCTCAACAGGAAATATCTGCATAAATGAACTAGAAAAGTTTTGTAAGAATCAAACCCCTTCAGCTATATTTGTTACGGATTATGGCGGCATACCGATTGATGTTAAAAAACTTAAAAAAGTTGTTGGTAAAAATTGTTTAATATTAGTTGATGCAGCTGCAAGCCTAGGAACATCTCTTGTAAACAATACATCTTATATTCATAAATCAGCAGATTTTGTTTGCTATTCATTTGATGCAATGAAACTTATTACAACTGGCGAAGGCGGAGCTGCAGTAATAAAAAATAAAAAATTGATGCAAAAATTTAAAGAGTTTACATATCTAGGCTTACCAGCTAGAAGTAAATCTGGACTTGATGTAGCTAAAAGCAAGGGGTTAGCTGGATGGTGGGAGTATGATATTACCTGTCTTGGAAGAAGGGCTGTTATGTCAAATCTAGCCGCGAGTCTTGGGGTAAGTCAAATGAAAGGAATAAATAAAAAATTAAAAATTAGATCCAAGAATAGAAAGTTATATGAGTCGTCTCTTGCAAGTCTGGAGGATATTAAATTTATAAGCCAATCTGTTAAAAAATATAACTACTCTAATTATTTCTGCACTATTTATTCTTCAAGAAGAGATGATTTAGCATTGTATTTACTAGAGAATGGGGTTTATTCATCATTTAGATATTGGCCAATAAATAAGATATCTTTTTTCAAAGACTTCTGTAAAGATAATGACTATCCAAATAGTAACTTTATGGCTTATAATGCTTTGAATTTACCAATACATGACTCCTTAAATGGTAAAGATATAAAAAAAATAACTTCCTTAATAATAGAGTTTTACAAAACAAATGAAAAAAATCAAACCATACGTGAATAATGATTCAAGAGGCCACCTCTATGAGGTCTTTTCTTTAGCAGAAAATTATAATATTGAACCTAAACATATGTATATTTCAAGCTCTAAGAAAGGTGTTGTAAGGGGCTTTCATCAACAAACTAAAGAGCCACAAACAAAGCTTATATATTGCCTAAGTGGAAAAATTAACGACTTTACATTATGTATGGATCTAAATGGCAATAGTTTTGGAGAAATCTCTCAAATTCAACTGGATGGATCATTATCTGAGGGCATTTTGATTGAGAAAGGTGAAGCTCATGGGTTTGAATGTTTGGAAGACTGTCAGCTTTTATATATATGTGATCAACCTTATGATCCAAGCGGAGAGTTTACAATAAACCCATTAGCAGACAATTTTTCACATTTATGGGAGACCGAGAATCCAATTATTTCTGAAAGAGATAAGAACGGTCTTTCTCTTGAAGGTGCTAAAAAGCTCTTAACTGATGCAGAAGAAGATAAAGAAATAGTAAGTGAATATAAGGTCTTTTATGCAGAAGCAAATTATGGAGCGGAGGAAATAAGCGCAGTAAATAATGTGTTAATTAATCAAAGACACAACATGGTTACTTCTCATAATGTAACTCTCTTTGAAGAAAAGGTTGCAAAGTTATTTGGAAAGTCATATGGCGTTATGTCTAATTCTGGAAGTAGTGCTAATTTATTAGCCTTAGCTTCATTTGATTTTAAACCTGGATCAAACGTTATTACACCATGCTTAACATTCTCTACAACCGTTGCGCCAATAGTTCAATGCGGACTGGTTCCAAATTTTGTAGATTGTGATATAGAAAACCTTCAAATAGATGTTAGTGCTATTGAGAAATCAATAAATGATGACACGGTTGCATTATTGATTCCAAATTTAATTGGAAATATACCTGACTGGAAGAAAATTAGCGAAATAGCGAGTAAGTACAAATTAGTACTAATAGAAGATTCTGCTGATACCATTGGCTATAAATTAGGTGAGCATACAGGCAATCCTTATACCGATGTTGCAACTACAAGTTTCTATGCTAGCCATGTAATAACGGGTGCAGGAACTGGAGGAATGACATGCTTTAATGATTCAAAGCTAAAAGATAAAGCCTTAAGTCTAAGGGGTTGGGGTAGAAGGTCTACTCAGTATGGAGAAACAGAAGATACAAATAGAAGACTTTCAGCGACATTAGATGGCATGGATTATGATGACAAGTATATATTTGATGACTTGGGCTATAATTTTATTCCCAGTGAGGTTTCAGCTGCATTTGCATTAGTCCAGCTTGGTAAGCTTTCTAAAAACGTTGAATTAAGAATTTCAAATTATCAATTAATGTCCTCTAGACTTTCAAAACATAATGAATTAATAAAGCTGTTTGAATCAAATTATTCAGCAACAACTAATTGGCTTGCATTCCCATTACTTCTAATCGGTAAATTAGCGGGAAAGAGAAAGTCACTTCAGTCTTTTTTAGAAGATGAGGGCATTCAAACTAGAACTATTTTCACTGGTAATATTTTAAGACATCCTGCAATGCAAGGTGTAGATTACATAGGTGATGTTGATAAATTTCCTAATGCAGATAATGTAATGAAAGATGGAATTCTTTTAGGTTGTCACAGTAGATTAACATCAGATCAATTGAATTATGTTTGTGATAAGTTTGATGAGTATATTGAAAAAAACCTATGAGTAAAGTCGCCCTAATTACAGGTATTACCGGACAAGATGGATCTTATCTAGCTGAATTTCTTTTGGAAAAAGGCTACATTGTTCATGGTATTAAAAGAAGAAGCTCAAGTTTCAACACGGGTAGAATAGATCATTTGTATCATGATCATCACGAGGAATCATCTTTTAAACTCCATTATGGTGATTTAACAGACTCCTTATCCTTAACAAAAATACTAAGAGAGGTTCAGCCCGATGAGGTATATAACCTGGGTGCACAGTCTCACGTTCATGTATCTTTCGAGCAGCCAGAATACACAGCTTCAGTAGATGGATTGGGTGCCTTGAGAGTTTTAGAAGCTATAAGATTTTTGGGTATGGAAAAGAGCACTAAATTTTATCAAGCTTCAACTTCTGAGCTCTACGGCCTTGTTCAAGAGGTTCCTCAAAGTGAAACTACCCCATTTTATCCAAGGTCTCCTTATGCATGCGCAAAATTGTTCTCATATTGGACTACAGTCAACTACCGAGAGGCATACGGCATATTTGCATGCAACGGCATTCTTTTTAATCATGAATCGCCAAGAAGAGGCGAGACCTTTGTAACAAGAAAGATTACACGTGGAATATCAAGAGTTCTCTCAGGTGTAGAAAAAAATCTTTGGTTAGGTAATTTAGACGCACTTAGAGATTGGGGTCATGCCAAGGATTATGTTGAGGCTCAATGGCTCATTCTTCAGCAAGAAACTCCTGATGATTTTGTTGTTGCCACCGGGCAACAGAAATCTGTTAGAGATTTTATAGAGTTAAGTTTGAGGACTATTGGATGTAATATTGAGTGGAATGGATCTGGATTAGAAGAAGTTGGGTTTATAAGAACTCCTAATGGCAATCCAATTGGTGAGGTTCAAGATGGCCAAGAACTTATAAAAATAAGTAAAAATTATTATAGACCAAGTGAGGTAGAAAGCTTGCTAGGAAATCCAGCCAAAATAAAAAAACTGACAGGATGGGAGCCTAAAATAGGCATTAATGAGCTAGCAAATGAAATGATGCTTGCAGATCTTGTAGAATATAATTTAGAAGGATTATTAAAGTGAATATTACAGAATGTAGAGTATGCTCTTCAAAAAATTTAAATGATGTTATAGATCTCGGCGTTCAACCATGGGGCAATGACATGGTAACTAAGGAAAATGTAGGAAAAGAAAAAAAATATCCACTTGTATGTTGTTTTTGTGATGATTGCTCAACATTGCAAGTAAGGTATACAGTTCCAAAAGAAATTATGTATGCAGATCATACATATTTATCAGGATCTAATGAATCAATGAAAAGGCACTTTAAGAAAATAGCTGATAATGTCACAACAAGCTTTAACTTTAATCCAGGATCACTAGCTGTTGATATTGGAAGTAATGATGGCACTCTCTTGCAATCATATAAAGATAATAATTTTAAGGTTTTGGGTGTTGAAGCTAGCTCAGAAATTTCTAAAGTGGCTAATAAAAATGGCATACCAACTTTAGCTAATTATTTTGATAAATCTATTGCTGAGAAAGTTAGAAGTAAAGAAGGAAAAGCCAAGGTAATCTCTGCAGCTAATGTTTTTTATCATGTTGAAGAGTTACATAGTGTTGTAGAGGGAGTGAAGTTGCTTTTAGATGATGATGGTATTTTTGTTGTTCAGGCATCGTATTTACCAAACCTTATAAATAATAAAGCTTTTGACATTATGTACCATGAACATCTTTTATATTACAGATTAGAAAATCTTAATACTCTCCTTGCTATCCATGGCTTAGAGATATTTGATTTCACTTTTGAAGATGTCCACGGGGGATCTATTATTGTTTATGCAGGTCATAAGCAATCTAGGTTAGTTGAAGATAAGGTGAATAAGCAAATTAATAAAGAGCGAGAGCTTGGGTATCATCAAATAGGCCTATATCAAAAATTTAATCAAGACATCAAAGAACTTGCTATTAATGTTAAAAAGTTTGTTCTTGATATAAAAAAATCTGGTAAATCAATAGCCGCTTATGGAGCTCCAGTGAAAGGAACTGTAATGCTTAATTATTGTGATATAGATTCAACTATTATTGATTTTGCTGCTGAGGTCAATGAAATGAAGATAGGCAAGTTCATTCCTGGAACTGGCATTGCAATAAAAGACGAGTCTCTATGTATTGAACCTGATTATTATTTTCTTTTGTCTTGGAACTTTGAAGAATTTTTTCTTGAAAAGAATAAAGAAAGTGGTATTTCTAGAAAATTTATTGTTCCTATTCCTGAACCGCACATATCTTAGGTTTTTTAAAATAATAATTTGAATAATTCTTTTAAAAATAGTTTTATTTCGGATACATTCCTATCTTTAATTAATAGCCTCGGACTTTTTTTAAAACCCTTCGCTCTTCTTTATTTAATAAATAACTATATTGGCACTGATTCTTATGGCCTTATAGCAGTATTTCTTAGCAGCGTTTCTTTGCTGACAATTATTTCCAGCTTAGGTGTTGGTTTGAGCATGAGAAGACATATTTTAAGCGAAGTAGACATCGAAAAGAGAAGAAATTATTTTTTTTATCCAATTAATTTCCAGTTATTAATAATGTTTATATATGCAATAACAGCAATTTTATTTTTTGGATTAACAAATCTACTCCCATTAAATGATCTATTTATATATATATTATATTTTTTTTCATTTTCTTTATTTCAATATTTTCTCGAATATCGCAGATGGATATTAAATGCAAAGGGATATATAAAGATATCTCTTTTTTCAGCATTATCATTTTTAATTATTATTTTCATTGGGTTTGCTTCTGGGTATATAACAAACATATTTCAAATCTTAATACTTGATTCTTTGGTAATGATTTTAATCTTTATTTATTTATTTTATTTTATCAGTAAAGAGCTTGGCTTTACTTTAAAAACATTTAATACATATGAGTTGAAGAGTGAAGTCAGATTAGGGCTGCCATTTGCACTTGGGGGTTTGGGTGAAGTCATCATATCATCTAGTGATAGATATGTTATTTTATACTTCTTAACCCTCTTAGAGACGGGTTTATATTCAGTATCTTATATGATCGCCTCACTCCCTTTAATATTTGTTAAAGTCATAGGATTATTTATTCCTCAGCATATGTTCAAAAATAGAGATAATCAAAACTTTAAAGCTGTTAACTCTCTAATAAATATTCAATTATTACTATATCTAGCTATATCATTGCCTTTTGTAATATTTTTATTTTTCTTTGGAAATAATATTTTAGCTTACTTAAATATCTATAACATCAGCGCATATTACAGCTTAATTATTTTATCTTTTGCTTCAATTTTCTTTGGTATGTACTTACTTTTGACATCAATTACTTTGATGGAAAAAAAGACGTTAATTCAAATGAAAATAATGTTGTTTTTTGCGATTTTTAACCTACTCACTAATTTTATTTCTATTTTAATTTTCCAAACTTTTTTAGCGGCTAGCATCACCACATTAGTAACAAATATTTTCTTATTTATATTTTTTATTTCTTACTTAAGAAAAATATGGACATTTAGTTTTCCTTTTTTAATCCTTCTAAAGTTAGTTATAATTTTTGTTACATCTATCTTTTTATCATTTATAGCTTTCAATATTTCTCAATACAACATACTAATTTTTTCAATATTTATTTTAATTTATATTCTTCTTAATTATTTATTAATTCCTTGGAGTAAACTATTATTTTTTGAAAAAGCTTCAATTAACTGAGTGATCTATGAATAGTAAGATTAAAATTAAAGATACTGCATTGGTCTTATATGGACACAGCTATGGATTCTTTTCACACGGCATCTATACATGCCATGAAATTGCTAAAGATTATAATGTTGTTTTAATAGTAGAGGAAAGTTATAAAAATAATAAAAAATTTAAAGAATTATTAAATATTATGAATTTTCATGAAGTCGTTTATTACGTATCAGATAAATATAATCCTGAAATTATAGAAGGTTTTTTTAATAGATTAAATATTTTTAGAAGTTTTAAGAAGCAATATAATTTCTCTAAGTTAGTAAAAAATATACTAAATAATTATGATGCCAAGCTCTTAGTGCAGCATGACTACATAGATATTGAAAATATGTATTTTTTTCATTATGCAAAAGTTTTCAATCCCTCTATTTTAAAAATTTCTATTTTGTCAATGTCACCTAGTAATAAATTGACTCAACTTGGCTTTTTAGACAATAGGCTTAAACGGTCTTTAAAACTAGCAAGGAATTTTAAAATTCTCGGCTATTCAATTTATTACCTACTTTCTCTTAAGAAAGCAGTTGAAAGTTTAATAAATAATATGATTATTCCTCTATTCTTAATTGGTAGGATGCCTTACTTTGGCATATCAACAACTGATAATGTAGACATTAAACCCAAGGAAAATCTTTTTGATTATCACTTGGTCTATGAGGAATTTGAAAGTTTTTTTTATACAGGTCTTCTAGGAAATAAATCTAAGATCTCAAGAGTCCAGAGTCCAATAACTTCAAGCGGAGAAATTAACAAAAAGATTTTTTCACTTACAGAAGATAAGGGAATCTCAATTTTTTTTAGTTTAACCGGTCTTGCTGGATATGAACAAGACCTCTTAGATAGATGGATTCTATTAATTAATATTTTAAAAAGAAGACATCCATCTTCACATATTTCAATTAAATTTCATCCCTTTTATTCAGACGATTTATTTAAGACTACTAAAGATTATATAGATTCTAAATGTAATGAAATTAGCTTTTTAAGACATGGATATAGCATTTCAGCTGAAGAAATTATATTAAATAGCTGGTTGGTAATTGGTGATGTTTCTTCTATTCTTCCATGGGCTATGTATTGTCCCAATAAAACTGTTTTAAGCATGGACATTGAAACAGATCTAAATTCAAGAGATATGGATCATTTTAATAATATTATTGTTTTTTCTAAGAATTCAGACTTTGAGGAAAGTCTTAATCAAATTGAATCAAGAAATAAAATGATTAATAATCAAATAAATATACCGACTCTTACAGACTTTATTTCAAAGTTACTTTAAAATTATTTTCTAAAACTAACTAACAAACACATAAACTAATAATGAATAATAAGAAAACCCCTTCAAGAAAGATTATTGTTGCTGGATCAGAAGGTTTTTTAGGTCAATCCATTTCCAATTCTTTCGAGGAAAAGGGAAATGAAGTTATAAGATTAGATCTAAAATTGGGACATGATTTTACTAAAGAGGATCAAGTAAAAGAATTAATGCAATCCAATAGAGACGCCTTTACACTAATAACACCTTTTGCTCTTAATCCACTTCCCGGAGAAGCTTCTTATGATATTTTTAATATGCCACTCGATTTAGTTGATAGTTATTTGAGGGTTAATTTGCTGTCTCTTTTTTCAGTATGCAGAGAATTTGCTGCTGTGTGTCCGAAGGGTTCTTCAATTATTAATTTTAGCTCAACCTATGGAGTTAGCTCACCAAAACATTTTATATACCCTGAAGGATTTATTAAAAATATTGGTTATACAATGTCAAAAGCAGGAGTAATTGGTATGTCTAAATATCTTGCTACATATCTCGCTCCTAACATTAGAGTTAATACAATTGTACCAGGTGGTGTCAGGGCAGATTTTGATCCTATCTTTATTGAAAATTACAGCAAAATGACTCCTATGGAGCGAATGATGGAAAAAAAAGAAATACTTGGAGCTATTCACTACCTTGCATCAGACGATGCATCCTATACTACAGGGTCCCAACTTACTGTTGACGGAGGATGGGGGGCATGGTGATACGTTCTTTTGTTTCTGCAAGAATTAATTCCTCTAGGCTGCCAAATAAATGCCTTCTCCCTTTTGGAAATTGTAATGTACTTGAGCACGGAATTAGGAGAGCCAAGGAAAATGGATTAAACCCAATAGTTTGCACTCCATCATCAAATGAGAATGATCTAATTGCAGAAATTGCCATGAAAGAAAATGTTCCTTGTTTTCGAGGGCACAACGACGATAGGCTGAGAAGGTGGCTTGATTGCGCTATAGAAAATGATATAGATGCTTTTCATACCGTTGATGTAGATGATCCATTTTTTGATCCTGATATGATGAAATTAAGCTTCTCAACTCTATTAGAAAATGATTATGATTATGTTGAGCCAACAAAGCTTTCATCAGATGGTAACGCTTGCGTTGGCTACTCGTTAAGAACTAGTTTTATCTCAAAAGTATGTGCCTTGTATAGCGAGGGTGAAAATTCTGAACTACTTTGGAATTACTTAGAAGCGGTTAAAGATCGTAAATCTGAGATTCTTTCCCAATCTAAAAATTTCTCTTCTGTTAATGCTAGATTAACTTTGGACTATGAAGAGGATTACTGGTTATTGTCAAGCATATGTAGAATTTTAGGAAATCAAGCTAAAAGAAAAGATGTTGATGATTTGCTAACAGCTAATCCCGATTTTAAAAATATAAACTGGTTTCGTAATAATCAATGGAAGGAGCGCCAACTTTCAGGTTATCCAACCAATAACGAATAATAGTTTATGAATAAAATAAAATTTATTGCTGAAGTTGGAGTAAACCATCTTGGCTTTGAGAATAAAGCAGAAATATATTGTAAATCATTGGCATCGTCTCATGTTGATGCAGTTACTTTTCAGATTCGTGAAAAAGCGTTTTATGATCAGTCTGAATCATGGAAAAGTCAGTTATCAGATAAATGTTACATAAATTGCAAAGAAATACTTAATAAATACAACAAAGATTTTGGTATAGCTTTGGGCGACATCCAAACAGCTAAGATTTGTTCAAATTTAAGACCTGATTTTTGGAAAGTCTTAAGCTGGGGCATCAAAGATATATCTTTGATAGAATTTCTTATAGAAACGGGTAAGCCTGTTTATATATCAACTGGAATTTCTGGTATGGAAGAAATTACTTCGATTTCAAAGAAATATAAAAAAAATATTAGCTTTATTCATACTCAGCTGTCGTCTGAGATAGAGGATGTAAATTTACTAGCAATTAAAACTATGAGAGAAAATACTGGTTGCGATATATCCTTTGGTCTTCACTGTTCGAATTTTGATGTATTGAATCTCGCAATTGTATATAATCCAAAAGCTTTATTTTTTTATGTTAAAGAAGATTTAGATTTTGAATATCCTGATAATGCATGGGCAATACCTATTAGCAATATTGACGACATAATTTTAAATATAGACTGCTTAATAAGGTCTTTGGGAGATGGAAAAAAAGATCCATTTATAGCTAAGACCCTTAATGATGAAGACAAGCCATCAATATTAGAGGAATAATACAATAACATTAAATCTCAAGGAGAATGATTGAATGAATACAAAAGAAAAAAAAGCCATTGTTTTAGCTGGAAGTAGAGGAATTGGCGCCGCCATTTCTAATTCTCTTCGAGATATTCCGAACTTAAATGTACATGCTTTGTCACAAAAAGATTTAGACACATCTAATCTTGAAGACTGTATGAAATTTTGTCAATCATGTGAAGATGGAGTTGATGTTCTTGTCTTAAATACCGGAGGTCCTCCAGCAAAGCCATTCTCTGAGATAACAATGGACGATTGGAATAAATATCATAACCAACTTTTTTTAGGCTTCGCACTTATTTTACAAAATATAAAAATAAACAATGGTGGATTTATATTTCTCATATCTTCATACAACATAAAAGAACCTGACTCTAAGCTTATTCTTTCTAATACATACAGAATAGCTTTCTCCAGTTTGCTAAAATCATTAAGTCCACAATATGCAGCAAAAGAAATTTCATGTATTAATATAGCTCCTGGACCAATGGATACTGATCGTTTTAATGAATTAAATGATGATCCTATTTCTGTAGGTAAAAGCTTTCCGATGAAACGAGTTGGAAGACCACAAGAAATCGGTGACTTTGTATCAAGTATTGTTATGAAAGATATTAGTTATTTAACTGGAGTTACAATAAATTTCGATGGTGGAATATCTAAAGGAGTTCTCTAATGTTTCGCAAATTATTTAGAAAAAGAAGTAAAGATATTCTTGATCCAAGAAATGATCCGTATGGTAAGTATAATGGCAATGAAATCGTTTATGTTTCTCAGGCCTTGGATACTCAGAGTAGATCGGAAAGAAAACCATTCACATTACAATTAGAAACAGCCTTTAAGGAAAAGTTTGGCATGAAATATGCTATTACTGAAAATTCTGGAACCTCTACTCTGCATACATGCCTAGCCGCTGCCGGGGTTGGAGCTGGTGATGAGGTCATATGTCCAGCGCAAACGGTAGTAATGACTGCAACAACAATCTTACATCAAAATGCAATACCAGTTTTTGCTGATATTGATCCTGATACCCTTAATATAGATCCAAAAGATATAGAAAGAAAAATTACTAGTAAAACAAAAGCTATATATGCAGTCCATATGCATGGATTGCCTGCAGACATGGATGCAATCATGTTACTAGCTGAGAAACATAACCTGGTAGTCATAGAAGATGCTGCGCAATGCGTTCTTGGTATGTACAAAGGTAGAATTGCAGGAAGTATTGGTCATATGTCTAGCTTCAGTTTTGAAAATAAAAAACATTTATCTGCTGGAGAAGGAGGAATCGTCCTGACGAACAATGAAAAATTTGGGACTATAGTAAGGAAAACTGCTTTCAATGGATACAAAATTCTATCAGCAGGGCAAGAGCTTCGACAGCTCCTCCCTACAGAATTTCAAGACCCAAATTATAAAAGGCATGATATTCTTGGATGGAATTACAGAATGAATGAGGTTACTGCTGCTGTTGCATTGGCACAGGTAGAGAGAATGGATTTTATTGTTAAAAGACGACAAGAGGTTGCATCGTATTTTTATGAAGCTATCGATGGATGTGATTGGATTAAGCCACAATTAATTCCTGAAGGATATGTAAGTTCCTATTGGTCTTTTTGCGCACTTTACGAAGGTGAGTCATTATTAGGGCGCACTTGGAAAGATTTTTATAATGCATATAAAGAAGCAGGTGGCGATGGTTTTTATGGAGGGCTCTCAGTTGTATATGAGGAAATAGTAATAAAAGAACTCCAATTTATAGAATCTGGATATTTACCTTCACATACCAGTCCTTGTGAATATGCAAAATCTTTTAAATGGCAAAAAGGAATCTGCCCTGTAGCTGAGGCTGTTCAACCAAAAATAATGCAATTTAAAACGAATTATAGAAATTTAAAAGAAGCTAAAAAACAAGCAAACATTCTTAAGAATGTTATTTTATCTTTCAAATAGATTAATTATTTAGTGCAATAGACTATACCTATACTTATACCCACTATTTTTTATGATTAATTCATATTAATATTTTTATGAAACCTTTGATAACTAAAGAAAAAAAAATAGCAATTATTGAGATATATTCTCATCATCTTTATGTTCATACATTGGCATCTTCATTAATTTCTAAGGGTCATAAAGTTACAGTTTATGTAACCCAAACTATATTTAAAGATTTAGAGCCACTTTTTATAGGCAGTGAAGATATTCCTGAATTTATTATTTCAAAAGATAATGAAAATGACCTTTCTTTTCTAAGAAGAATAAAAATTGATATAGAGTCATCCAATGACCTATTAATAATAAATTCGATTCAAGGGTACCGAGTAGGATTTTTTTACATAGTAAATTTCTCCATTCCAACTATTGCTGCTGCTGGAAGAATTTCTGAATTTTTTGGTTCATCATATAGATTGAGAGGTTTTATTAATTTGAGAGAGATCATTCATCATAACTACACCAAATTATTTTTATCAAGAATAATAAAAAGATTAGAAGGCATTATTGTTCATACAGAACAGGCAAGGCAAAATGCTTTAGAGCATGGCTATACAAAACCTATACATCTTATGCCTTTTTCTTTATATCTTGGTAGAGAGGTTATAAAACCTAATAAAAGCACTCTAGAAGTTTTGGTTACCGGGCAGATTGTTGAAAGAGCAAGAGATTATTTCGCTTTACTTAATGCTTTTGAATCATTATGGTTGTTGGGCTATAGTAAAATTAAACTTACTGTGTTGAGCTATCCTATAACCAGCTATGGGTATTCTATAATAGAAGAAATGCAAAGACTAGAAAGGAAAGGGTATCCAATCAAATTTTTTACAAAATGGATTCCTGAATTAGAGTTTATAGAAAATACTTCCAAGGCTCAATTTATAATAGCTCCAATTTTAAAAGATTATTATAATCAAGGTGAGCTAACCAGCGTCCATGTTGAGTCAGTTAGAATGGGAATACCAGCAATATATCCTGATTGGTACAAGCCTGATCCAAATATAATCTCTAGCTCAATCTACTTTAAAACTTTTAAAGAATTAGAAGAGATTCTAATTAGATTGGTAGAAAATCCTAAGCAAATTGAAGGTATTAGTTATTTAGCAGTGGAAAATGCCAAACTTTACTCTTTAGCTAATGTGAGTAAAGAGTTGGATAAGTTTATTCAAGAAATACTAAATTAAAATTAGATATTTAAGTAATATATAAAAGAAAATCAAGTATGAATGATCATAAAAATAACCCCACTTTCCTTGTTACAGGCAGCGAAGGGGCAACAGGTTCATATTTAATTGATTCATTATCAACAAATTACCCTAATTCAAAACTTGTCAGAGTTACACGATCAGATAAAAATTTAAAAAGTAATAGTAGAAATCACAAAATTTATAATGGCGACTTGCTTGATCGTGAATTTTGTAAGAAAATTTTTAGCGAAAATCACATTGATATAATCATTTTTAGCGCAGCCTTATGGAACGGCTTAAATGAAGATCAATTTATATATGATTCAAATATAACTCTATTTAGAAACTTACTTCAAAGCATAAATAAAAACTTAAAGCATATTATCTTCTTTTCATCTTCGGCTGTTTATAACTCTGGCAATTATAGCGATTCTCAATCTATATTATTAGACCCAAAATCTACATATGGTAAATCAAAATTAGAATCTGAAATTTTACTTCATGAAAAAGCACTAGAAAATAATTTTAACTACACTATATACAGGCCATTCCATATAATGTCTCCTATGGAGAAATATAATCAAGGTACATCACACATAACCACTGACTTCACTTATAGATATGTTGAAAAAAAAATAGATTTTGACTGGAATAATCTAGATGACAGCCCTAAGATTCCATTGAGCTGGGTTGGAGACATTTCACAATTGATAGTCTCAAATATTTCTAATAAAAATTTAAAGAACGAGACTTTTAATATTGGTTCTAAATATCTTTTTTCAGTTCATGATTTAGCATTAAGTATCGCTATTGCAGCAAATAAATTAGGCCTATCCAGCCATTCCTCATATATAAAAAGAACCTTTAATGGTAAATTAGAAAATAATTTTTTTAATAAACTAAATCAGGTATTAGAATATCCAGAATTCGATAATTTACCAAACATGGTTGAGATGTATTTAAAAATAAAATATGGAGATAAAAATGAAGATAACCGTTTCTAAAGTGGAGGGTTTTAAAGACCACCGAGCTGATAGATTTTTTGATATATATCCTAGTTTAGATGGGCAGGTGACGGTCTCTATAGTTGAACCAAATCAATTTAGTGGCTGGCATAGCCACAAACTCCAATATGATATTTTTTTTGTTGTAACTGGGTCTTTAAAAATAGGAATTATTTCCCCGGATGGCGAAGTCACTGAAGTGTTTTTAAATGCTGCCAATAAAGAATCTGTAACTATCCCATCAGAATATTGGCATTGCTATAAATCATCAGAAGAAGGCGCTACTTTGATATATTATTTAAGTAGGAAGCACGATGAAAAAGATGAATACAGAGCATCGGAAGAAGAGATATTTTCAAAATTTAAATATAATATATGATCGTATGAATAAGAAAAATACTTTTTTTTCCATTCTCATTCCTTCATATAATAGACCAGAAGAATTAAGGAGGAACATTGCCTCCATTCTTAAAAACTCATTTACTGACTATGAAATAGTAATTTCAGATGATAACTCGCCAAAAAGAAATGATATTAAAAAAGTTATATCCACGTTCAAAGGCGATCCAAGAATAAGGTTTTACTCACAATCTGAAAATTTAAAGGAACCAGGCAATAAAAACTTTTTAATACAAGTTGCCAAAGGTCAGTTTAATATTATCTTGGGAGATGACGATACCCTAGTAAATAATGCATTAAGTAAGATACATTCTTTTATTAGTAAAAATCCCGGTTATGATATTTATGGACTCGGTTATAAAATAGTTGATGAAAATAATTTTAATCTATCTATACATAAAGCTCCAAAGAAGATCAGTCTAAATAATATAAAATCAAAAAAACTTCTTCTTGAGGCAGGAACTTTGCCTATGACAATTTTTCATCCTGCAACTTTCTGCTGCAAGGCTGGTATAGAGCTAGGCATGCCATATAGAAATGATGTAGGTATCGGAGAGGATATGTTTTTTATTTTTGAGGCCGTTCTTACCGATACATCACTAATTGTCATACCTGAGGCATTATTTAACTGGAGAAAAGTTCAGGATATAAGATCTGTACAGCAGGGGAATCAATCTGCGGAACACTTAGCAAGCTTTAAGTCTAAAACAAAGATTTATAATAAGTTGAAGTCTAAAAATATCAGTAACAAAGAGATTGAAAACTATTTTAACTCTTTATTATACAGAACAAAACTTATGTATATTGAGGTTTTAAGAGATAAGAATCTAGAGTTTATAAAATTAAATAAAGATTATGAATTAAAAATGATCGAAGAAATAGAAAGGGTTAATTTATCAATATTTTGGATCTTAAGAATTAAATTTATTCGTTTTGAGAGGCTGTTTGAATTAATTTATCTTTTTGGATTCCTTAATACAACTTTCATGATGTTTGAATTTTTTGGAGTTAAGTTTAAAAGTTTTATACGTTTCTTTATTAGTCATAAAAAATTTAATGCATAGAAAGCCATCAGAAGATTTATCGTTAGTCTTAAATACTAGTATTTTAAACACTGCTTTTTATTTTCTTCTTATATCAGCTAGCCTAGTTTCTTTGTTTTATTACATCGGTGGCTTACGTTTGAATATGTATGACATATCTGGAGCCATATATATCCTGACGACTTTTATTTTTATACTATTTCATCAAAGACTTACTTTTTACAAAAAGAGCTTTATTTTTATACCCATTTTAATTCTTGTATTAATTTTTTTAACAGAACTAATATCATCAATAGGTATTTTAATCAGCATTGATGACAAGCCTTCATTTGAACAATTTTTGAAACTATTAATATCATCTTTGCTATTAAAACTAGTATTGATATCTTTTTTATTACATCAGTCAATTGATAATTTTAAAAATACTGAGAAATATCTGAAATTTTTTACTTATTTTTTAGTAGCTTCATGTATATATCAATATTTGGCTATATATAGCAGGGTTGGGCTTGGGTTTTCTTTGGATGAGGTTTTCTGGCCCATCATATCCCTAGGCTCTTGGGATTATGATGTAAAAAGTCTTGAGTTTGGTAGTCAGGGCGGCGCTTTTTCATTTACTGTAAGACATGGAGGTTTCGCAGGCAATCCAAATTTTCTTGCCTCTCAATTAATATGTGCAATACCTTTAATGTTTTACTTAGCAAGTCAAAAAAGTTCTAAATTTTATTTTTTATTATGGATTTTTGTAATATCTATGTTTGCAACTATAAGCAGGTCAGGTACAGCAGGAATGATACTGGCATTTTTTTTAATCTTTATAAGATTTCTTTTAGCTCAGCCACTTTCAGCAATCAAATTTTTTCTTTATTTTATTTTATTTGGCTTGGTATTAAATTATATTGGTGAAAGCTCTAGTTTTTTTAGTATTGTAGATCTTGTTGATTCTGTAACAAGAAGAATCACATCACAGAGTTATGCAGACAGCCCTAGAATGCAGCTAGTTATGGCAGGTCTTGACATGCTTTCAAATAGCCCATTTTTTGGAGTTGGTCTTGGCAATGCAGCAGTTTTATTGGAAAACTATGATATTTTTAAAATAACTGGACCATCCATTCATAACTACTGGATAATGATTCTTGTAGAAAGAGGGTTGTTTGTTATTCCGCTAATTCTTTATTATACCTATCTATTTTATTTCTCATTTATAGTAAAAAATATGTATTCTAAATCCATGGGGATTTCTTTATTTTGTCTAGTATTATTAGGTGCTTTTAATACATCTCTTGGAAGCTTGCAAGTTCAGTTATATCTTTTACTTCTATACTGTGTGGCTATAAAATATAACGGACCCACTTCTACTAAGTCTTAAATTTATAGAGTTAATGGATAGGAAATGTAGTCTTTTTCTGAAGACCAGGATATTTAAAAGAGATATTTACGGTGATAATTTTACTCTACTTATTAGAGTTGTGTTTTTTGGTAATAAAAATTCAATTTTTTGTATATATTCTTTTACAGTTACATTAATATATGCTTTTTATCTTTTAACTAACTAATTAATAGCTGGTATATATGAATATAGGATTTATTATTGACTCCGAAACATTACCGCCTGATTTAGAATTAGTTCTACAAGAATCAAAAAAATCTCAAAATTATAATATTTCTCTCATCATCTCTTACTCTATTGTTGCAGACTCTAAAAAAAACTTTTTTCAAAAAGTTATTAAATCGCTACATACAATGGGCTTATTAAAATCAATTAATAAATTTTTCTTGAAGTTAATTTTTCTTATGGAGAGCAAGCTTCTCAAAAAGCATGAATTAGAGTTACTATCTAAAGATGAATTAAATATTCATAAAGCAGGAGTTCCAATCCTAAGACTTAAACCTATATATTCTAAATCTAAAGTAATAGTTAGCTTTTCAGACAATGATCTGGAAACAATAAAATCTAAAAAACTAGATTTTATTATTAGAGGCGGACATCACATTTTAAGAGGCGGCATATTAGAAGTATGCCCTTATGGTGTAATTGGTATGCATCATGGCGACAATGAGGTTTATAGAGGTCTACCCTCTGGGTTTTGGGAGGTTTACAATCAAGACCTTAATAGCGGATTTATTATTCAAAGATTACAAGAGGTCCTTGATCAAGGGATTGTATATTTTAAGGGATATATAGAATCTAAAGAAACAGCATATAAAAACAGTCTATATATTCATCAAAAGGCAAGAAAAGAATTCATTATATTTATAGAAAATTTTGCTAAATCAGGCAAATTACCGAAAGTTATAGAAGGCAATGGAGATATTGCGAAATTGACGACTATACCTACTATAAAACAACAAATAAAATATCTATGGAGAGTTCATATAAAATCAAATATTAACTTTTTGTAGTATATTTTTAACATTACCTTAAAATTACTATCAACGCACCATAACAATAAAGAAAACTAATGACCGATAAAAAATATCAAATATGCTCTAGATGTGTCATGGACACAACCGACCCTCAAATTACCTTTGATGAAAAAGGTGTATGTGATCATTGTTATGATTTTGAAAGAAATGTTGTTCCAAATTGGCATCCAAATAAAAAAGGGGAAGCTATCCTTGATGAAATGTTTAGTAAAGTTAAAGCCAAAGGTAAGAACTTGGAATATGACTGCATAATGGGAATGAGCGGAGGGCTTGATAGCTCATTTCTGCTCCACAATGCGGTAGTTGTTCATGGCCTAAGACCATTAGTCTTCCATGTTGATGCTGGATGGAATAGCGATATGGCTGTAAATAACATACAAAACATCGTAAAGAAGCTAGATTTGGATTTATTTGTAGAAGTTATAGATTGGGATGATATGAGAGATTTTCAGTTGTCTTTATTTAAATCTGGTACCCCTCATCTTGATTTAGCTCAAGACCATGCATTCTTTTCAGTTATGTACCATTTTGCTTTAAAGCATGGCATAAAATTTATTTTAAATGGAGGAAATCATTCTACAGAGTGTTGCAGAAATCCACTTGATTGGCTTTACTATGGAACTGATATGCGTTTCTTAAAAGATGTTCGCAGGCAGTTCTGTAAATCTCCTTTAAAGAACTATCCCTGGAGTGGAATTTTCTATCACAAGCTATATTTAAGATTTATAAGAGGTATTCAGGTTTTAAAACCTCTAGATTTAATGGAATATAATAAAGAAATAGCTATTAAGATACTACAAGATGAGTATGACTGGATGGCATACCCTCAAAAGCATTTTGAGTCTAGATTTACAAAATTTTATGAGGGTTATTGGCTGCCAACTCGATTTGGTTATGATACAAGAAAGGTACAGTTTTCTAGTCTAATATCAACTGGACAGATGGCAAGAGAGGAGGCAATAGCAAAGCTCAATTTAACTCCTTATGATAAAGAGTCAATTAACTTAGACATAGAGTATGTTGCTAATAAGCTTGAAATAACTCTTGATGAGATTGAAGATTTGCATAAATTACCATTAAAAAGCTTCAGGGATTATAAAAATAGCTTAGCAATATTTGATATTGGAGCTAAAGTGTTACAAAAATTAGGTTTCGAAAAGCAAGCTATTAAAAGATGAGTTCAACTGGAGTATATGTTGTCGATGTCGGCGTTGGCAATGTGCATGCAATTATTAATATTTTAAAAAAAATTAATATTGAATTTAATATTGGATCTAATATAAATGATATTAAAAATGCTTCACACATAATTCTTCCAGGAGTTGGCGGATTCTCAGATTTTATCTCAAAACTAGAAGAGAATAATCTTCTAGATTTTTTAAGAAACTTCCATACCTATGAGGATAAATTTCTCCTTGGTATATGTGTGGGCATGCAGGTATTAGGAGATATTAGTGAGGAGGGTGAAGGAGGCGGATTATCTTTAATTTCAGGATCAATAAAACTTATTGAGGATAATGAAGTAAAAATTCCTCATATGGGCTGGAATTCAATTGAAATAAATACTGATGATGATATTTTTAATGATATAGATGTATTCACTGGTTTTTATTTCCTTCATTCATATTATTTTCACCCTATTGACAACTCTCATGCCATCTCAGATTTTGAATATAATAAAAAGACATATCCTGCCTTTATTAAACATAAAAATGTATATGGATCTCAAGGTCATCCTGAAAAAAGTCATGATAATGGCTCTATGTTAATAAAAAATTTCTGCAGATTAGCTAATGCTTAGATCTAGATTTATACCAGTTCTTCTTCTTTCCGGATCTGGCTTGATTAAAACTAAACAATTTAAGAGATATAAATATCTAGGCGATGTTATCAATACAATCAAGATTTTTAATGAAAAAAAAGTAGATGAGTTAAGTATTTTTGATCTTAGTAGAAAAAAGGATGAAGGGCCTAATTTTAGTCTTTTGGAAAAGGTTGCTAAACAGGCAAATATGCCTCTATGCTACGGTGGCGCTGTCTCGTCTTTAGAGCATGCTAAAAAACTAATCTCAATAGGCTACGAAAAAGTTTCAGTTTCAAGAGAGGCCATAAATAATCCTAGTTTAATTCTAGAGATATCAAAAGCTGTTGGAAGACAGAGCCTTGTTGTAACTATTGACATTAGAAAGTCGATATTTAAGGGCTATGAAGTCTATACAGATAGAGGAACTAAGAAAGAAAAAGTTAATTTATTTGAACATATTGATGAGATGGTTAAACTTGGAGCAGGTGAAATCTGTATAAATAATATTGATAGAGATGGGATGCGAACAGGATATGATATTCCACTTGCACAAAAAATTAATAAAAGAATATCTATTCCTCAGACATATGTAGGCGGAGCTGGATCAATAAATGATTTAATTGCACTTTCTAATGCTATTGGTCCTGTTGGTGTGGGCGTTGGATCTGAATATATTTTTAGAGGAAGACTGGACGCTGTTTTGATAAATTATTATCGTCCATAGCTACTATAACGAAGCTTTTAGATATATATATTTATTTTTTTATACTAAAATATAGATATGATAAATTTTTTGAATGATAACTTATCCGAACCTTTTGTGAGGCTTAAAGAGATATATGATCAAGCTATTACAGCCAACCAAGGTTCTATTGAGGCAATTTCAATATCCTCATTCGATGAATCTTTAAGTGAAGTTAATTCAAGATATGTTAATTTAAAGGCGGTTATCAATGATGAATTCATATTTTTTACAAATTATAATTCTCCAAAATCAATTGAATTTGAATCTCATAACCAAATAGCTGCGACACTATATTGGGCATCTATTAATGTTCAAATTAGAATTAAAGCTAAAATTAGAAAGACTTCACCTGAATACAATCAAAAATATTTCCTTGAAAGATCGCCTAAAAAAAATGCATTAGCTATCTCATCAAGTCAATCAAAACCAATAGATTCCTATGAGAGCATTGTAAAAAATTACAAGAAATCTTTAGAGTTTGATAATTTAGAGAAATGTCCAGATTTTTGGGGCGGTTATTCATTTACTCCATACTACTTTGAATTTTGGGAAGGCCATGAATCAAGGCTAAATAAAAGAGAGGCATATGCAAAAAATGCTGATAATTGGCAACAATGTCTTCTCCAGCCTTAATAATACATAGATTCCATGAAAAAAATAGACGTATTAAATAAAGATACAGTAGCACTCGCTAGGAAGATTTATGGAGAGGAATTTATTCCACTTCATCGTCCTGTTTTTGAAGGTAATGAACGCCAGTATTTAGTTGATTGTATTGACTCTAATTTCGTTTCTTCAGTGGGTGAAAAGGTAAATGAATTTGAAAAAAAAGTAGCAAAATTTACTGGATCTAAACACGCAATAGCCACTGTGAATGGTACAGCTGCTCTTCATGTCGCAATTGTCCTTGCAGGTGTAAAGCCTGGTGATGAAGTTTTATCACAGGCGCTTACTTTTATTGCTACCTGCAACGCAATTAGCTATGCAGGTGCTAAACCAATATTTATTGATGTAGATCTCGATACAATGGGATTAAGTCCAACTGCTTTGCAAAGCTTTCTTGAAAAATATGCTGAAAAAAAAGACGATGGTACTTTTAATAAATTGACAGGAAAAAGAATCTCAGCCTGTGTGCCAATGCATACTTTTGGATTTCCTTGTCATATAAACGAAATTTCTACTATTTGCTCTAATTGGAATATTCCTTTGATAGAGGATGCTGCAGAGTCTCTTGGGAGTTATGTAAAAAGAGACCATACAGGTACTTTTTCCTCAATGGCTACTCTAAGCTTTAATGGAAATAAGGTAATCACTTCAGGTGGAGGAGGCATGATCATAACTGATGATTCAGGCCTGGCTTTGAGAGCAAAGCATATGACCACTACTTCAAAGGTTCCCCATCCATACGAGTTTGTGCATGATGAGATTGGTTATAACTATCGCATGCCTAATTTAAATGCAGCTTTAGGCTGCGCACAAATGGAGCGCTTGGATGAATTCCTAACTGTAAAGGACAAAGTAGCTCATGAATGGGGTGAATTCTTTGACCTGAAGGATGTTAACTTTATTAGAGCAACGCATGGCAATAAAGCCAATCATTGGCTCAATGCAGTAGTTTTGAACTCTAGAGAAGATAGAGATAAATTTATTAAATATACCAATAAAAATGGAGTAATGACTCGTCCAATTTGGCAATTAATGTCACAACTAAAGATGTTCAAAGACTGTCAAAATGATGGATTGGTAAATTCTTTATTTCTTCAAGATAGAGTCGTAAATATACCCTCAAGTGTTCCAGATGGGGCCTTAAAAACTATATAATTATGCTTCAATGGATATATTAAAACTAATAGGTCGAACCGCTCCTCTATTTGAGGGTGATATCTTAAACCAACAAAAAGAATTAGAAGAGCTAGTTTCTAATGGAAGCTTCCTAGTGATTGGTGGTGCTGGATCAATTGGACAAGCTGTAACACGTGAAATATTTAAGAGAAATCCACTTGTACTTCATGTTGTTGATATTAGCGAAAATAATATGGTGGAGCTTGTAAGAGATATTAGAAGCACTTTAGGCTATATCGCTGGAGACTTCCGAACATTCGCTATTGATTGTGGTAGCAGAGAATTTGAAGTTCTAATGAACTCTAAAAATTATGATTACGTTCTGAATCTTTCAGCACTTAAGCATGTTAGAAGTGAAAAAGATCCTTTTACATTAATGCGTCTTGTTGAAGTAAATATTCTTAATACTATTAAGACAGCTCAAATGGCTAAAGAGCAGGGAGCTAAGAAATATTTTTGTGTATCGACAGACAAAGCAGCAAATCCAGTGAATATGATGGGCGCAAGTAAGAGGATTATGGAAATGTTTTTAATGCGTGAAAGTGAGTCAATAAAAATATCAACTGCTCGATTTGCCAATGTAGCTTTTTCTGATGGCTCGCTTTTACATGGATTTAACCAGCGCTTTGCCAAACATCAGCCCATTTCTGCGCCAAATGATGTAAAGAGATACTTTGTCAGTCCTCAAGAGTCTGGGGAGCTTTGCTTGATGTCATGCCTGCTTGGTGATAATCGAGATATTTTTTTCCCAAAGCTAAGTGAGCAACTTCATTTAACTACATTTTCTGATATTGCCGAGCGATATTTGGAAAATCTAGGATATGAGCCATATCATTGCGCAACTGAACAAGAGGCAAGAGATCGATCTTTAGAGTTAATCGCATCAAAACGGTGGCCATGCTATTTCTTTAAATCTGACACTTCAGGGGAAAAAGATTTTGAAGAGTTTTTTACACTTAATGAAATTTTGGATATGGATAGGTTTAAGAATTTAGGTGTTATTAAAAATAAAGCTAACTACAATACAAATATGCTAGATAATTTCTTAGTGGCAATTGATGAGCTGCGAGGCCAGCGAGTATGGAATAAAGCGCCAATAGTTGATCTATTCAATCAAATGATTCCTGACTTTGATCACAAAGAAACAGGTAAATACCTTGACGGAAGAATGTAATATATGCAAAGAATCTTTGATATTTTTTTCTCTGGTATAGCCTTATCAATACTCGCGCCTTTATTGCTACCATTGATATTTCTTCTACGAATCACAGGTGAAGGCGAAATTTTCTTCCTACAAAATCGTGTTGGTAGAAATGGGTTGAATTTCAAGTTATACAAATTTGTTACCATGTTAAAGGATAGTCCTAATATGGGTACCGGTACGGTAACATTACATAATGATCCTAGAGTTCTTCCCTTGGGTGGTTTTCTTCGCAAAACAAAGATTAATGAGCTACCTCAGCTCATTAATATATTTAAAGGTGATATGAGTGTCATTGGCCCTCGACCTCAAACTCAGCGTTGTTTTGATGCGTTTCCAATCTCATCACAAGTAGAAATAATAAAAGTTAGGCCAGGTTTGTCGGGTGTTGGGTCTATAGTATTTAGACATGAAGAGGAAATGATGCATGCTAATAATGATCCTGATAAATTTTATGACGAGATTGTCATGCCATATAAGGGGTCTTTGGAGCAATGGTATGTTTCTCATCAAAGTATTTGGTCTTATTTCTGTCTTATTGCTCTAACAGTATGGGTTATATTAGTTTCAAACTCTGGATTAATTTGGAAGCTGTTCAAAGATTTGCCTCTACCTCCTAAAGACTTAGATAGTTGGATTTGAAATCTATTATGCATAATCAAAGTGACTATATTGCTGTTGCTCAACTTCACCATGATCATATTAATCAAGGTTTTTTAGCAACCCTAGGTGTTCCTTTTCTTACTTTACTTTATGAGGCTATCGATAAAGACAAAGAAAGCGTCTTGATAGTAAAGCGAATTGATGAAAGAGTTGTAGGCTTTATTACTGGAACCTCCGGATTAGGACCTGTTTATAAGCAACTTTTATTTCACCCTTATCAATTACTGCTCTCTCTAAGAGCCTGCATTATATCCCCAACTAAAATTTATAAGATTTTAGAGCTACTTTTAATGAGTAATAAAAATAAAACAATGGATAATCTACCTCTACATGAGTTGCTTTCTATTGTTGTAATTCCAGCTAATCGAGGTGAAGACCATGCTGAGAGTCTTTTCAAATCACTTTGTATGCACTTCAATGCCCAAGGTGTTGGAAGTTTTAGAATTGTCGTGGGGAGTAGCTTAGCTAGAGCGCATGCATTCTACGTCAAGATGGGCTCTACGCCTGTAAAAAAAATTCAAGTACACAAAGGCGCTAATTCTGTGGTTTATGTTAGAGAATGTCCCTAACTGTTTAATAATAGCCGAACGCTCTTGAAATTTATATTAATTTCTTAGCTACAGCCGTATATTTGGTATCAATCTTTTCTTCCAGTCTAGATAAAAATTTTATTGCGTAATAGGTTAATTAGTATAGAATCAACTTCAAATAATGATTAATATTAAACAAATACCGCTTTTAAATAATCTTGCATCCAAATCTTAATGTTTATAATTCTTTTTAATTCTTCTAAATAGGTAACCTCATAGCTTCTCAGAAAAAAAATATTACTCCCATTAATGAAAAAATTAGAGCAAGTGAAGTCATGCTGATTGGTTCAAATGGAGAAAAACAAGGCTTGGTTGCTTTTTCCGTTGCTCTAGAATCAGCCAGAGTAGCATCCTTAGACTTGGTTCAGGTGTCGCCTTCTGACGCAACTCCGATAGTTTGTAAGCTATTAGATTATGGAAAACACATCTTTGATAAGAAGAAAAGTTTGTCTTCTTCAAAGGTAAAAGTTAAAAGAAATACAACAAAGGAAATTAAATTCAGACCATCTACAGATATAGGTGACTATAATATTAAATTAAAAAAGGTTAAAAGCTTTATTCTTGACGGAGATAAGACTAAAATAAGCGTCCGATTTAGAGGTAGAGAGATATTGAAT
>MDTF01000730.1_pt1 | contig 33462 bp, 28 predicted proteins | sample 811191 | NCBI WGS metagenome assembly MDTF01 (sample SAMN05326649, study PRJNA326480) | marine metagenome | isolation source: seawater | place: Southern Ocean | collected 2011 | reverse complement strand
GTGTACACAAAATCACGTCCAGAATATCCTGCAGAATTAGCGGTCATTCAGCATAAAAAAGCATCAATACTTATTACGAATTTAAATCAAGATGTTTTAGATCATAGAGAATTAGGCGAAACAGAAGAAGTTTGGTACAAATCTTCTTATGATGGAAGAGACATACAAGGTTGGATTGTGAAACCCCCTTTTTATGATGCGTCAAAAAAATATCCATTATTGGTAGAAAACCATGGTGGTCCAATTCTAAACTATGGAGATCGTTTTAGTGCAGAAATTCAATTATATGCTGCGGATGGTTATGTCGTATTTTATCCAAATCCAAGAGGAAGTACAAGTTACGGAGAAGAGTTCGCTAACTTATTGTATAATAATTATCCAGGACAAGATTATAATGATGTAATGGATGGTGTGGATTATTTAGTTAAAAAAGGAGTTGTTGATAACGAAAAATTATATGTTACTGGAGGAAGTGCAGGAGGAATAATGACTGCTTGGATGATTGGTAAAAACAATCGATTCAAAGCCGCAGTTGTTGTAAAACCAGTTATGAATTGGATTAGTAAAACGTTGGTTGCTGACAATTATTTTGGGTATGCGAATTCGCGGTATATTGGTCAACCATGGGAAAACTTCGAAACCTATTGGAAGTTTTCACCAATTTCGCTCGTTGGCAATATAGAAACACCAACAATGGTCATGGTTGGTATGAACGATTTACGAACACCTCCAAGTGAAGCAAAACAATTATATCATGCTTTAAAGTTAAGAAAAATTAAAACTGTTTTAGTTGAAATTCCTGGAGCATCGCACGGTATTGCTCGAAAACCTAGTAATTTAATTAGTAAAGTAGCTCATACTTTAGCTTGGCTTAGAAAGTATCATAATTAATCATCTAAAAAGATAATTTTACATTGAAAAAATTACTAACATTACTCATATTTCTATTTATTTCAAATTCAATTTGGGCATCTTTTATTTATGTACCTATGAGTCATGATAATCAGAAAAACCATTTAAAAGCTTATGGAATTGTTTTTTTCGGTTTGGAAGCGGGCTTAAAATCGAAATGGTTATTGAATTATGACGGCGGTGCTTTTTTAATAGAAAACAATAAGATTATTGAGAATGAATGTAAAATACGTGGCGTTTCGTATCAAGTAATTTCTGATGCTAAAGCGCAATTAATATTGCAAGAAATATCTGCACCATCTTCTAATCAAGATGCAGTAACTTTAGAGAAAGCACCAAAAATAGCCGTGTATTCTCCAAAAGATAAAATGCCTTGGGATGACGCTGTAACGATGGTTTTAACCTATGCAGAAATTCCTTTTGATGTAATTTATGATAAAGATGTTTTAGCAGATAAGTTACTTATATACGAATGGCTTCATTTACATCATGAAGATTTTACAGGTCAATACGGGAAGTTTTATGGTTCTTTTAGAACGGCACCTTGGTATATTCAAGCAAAACAAAATTCAGAAAAATTAGCTGATGAACTTGGCTTTTCTAAAGTTTCTGATGAAAAATTAGCTGTTGCAAAAAAGATTAGAGATTATGTAATTGGTGGTGGATTTATGTTTGCAATGTGTTCTGCAACGGATAGTTTTGATATTGCTTTATCTGCTGAGGGAGTAGATATTGCAGAAGCGATGTTTGATGGAGATGCTACAACAACTAATTACCAATCTAAAATTAATTATAATAAAACGTTAGCTTTTAAAGATTTTGATTTAGTTAGAAGTCCAACAACATATGAGTTTTCTTCTATCGATATGACTCGTAAACGTAAAATTCCGAAAACTTCAGATTATTTTTCTTTGATAGAATTTTCTGCTAAATGGGATCCTGTTCCAACAATGTTAACTCAGAATCATACAACTTTAGTGAAAGGTTTTATGGGGCAAACCACTTCTTTTGACAGAAATACGGTAAAAACAAATGTATTGGTTTTAGGAGAAAATAGAACCAATAGAGAAGCACGTTATATTCATGGTACAAAAGGAAAAGGAATGTTTACATTTTATGGCGGACATGATCCTGAAGATTACACTCATAGAGTGGGAGATCCAAAAACTGAATTAGATTTACATCCAACTTCACCTGGTTATAGATTAATATTGAATAATGTTTTGTTTCCTGCAGCAAAGAAAAAAAAGCAAAAAACGTAATATTTATAATTATTCAACACAAAAAATTTTTGTTAATTGAATCTTGTTGAATTTAAGTATTTCCTCTGATTCAAAGCAAAAAGCAACTCTTTTAAGGAGAAATCTCATTATAATTGTTAATAACCCTAATTTTTGCTCATAAATAATCTTGTTAGTTGCTACTAAAAAAATTACTTTTGTCATCAAATTAAAATAACAAAATGCCAACAACACAACAATTACAAGATTTTACGCAACAAGTACGTAGAGACATATTAAGAATGGTACATGCTGTAAATTCTGGTCATCCAGGAGGTTCTTTAGGATGTGCAGAATTTATTACTTGTTTGTATCAAGAAGTAATGGAGTATTCTACAGAATTTAATATGGATGGAAAAACAGAAGATTTATTTTTTCTTTCTAATGGTCATATTTCACCTGTTTTTTACAGTGTTTTAGCTCATAGTGGATTTTTCTCAGTTTCAGAATTAGCAACTTTTAGATTGTTAGATTCTCGTTTACAAGGGCATCCAACAACTCATGAAGGTCTACCTGGAGTAAGAATTGCTTCTGGTTCTTTAGGGCAAGGAATGTCTGTTGGTTTAGGAGCTGCTCAAGCTAAAAAATTAAATGGTGATGATAAATTAGTATATACTTTACATGGAGATGGTGAGTTGCAAGAAGGTCAAAACTGGGAAGCAATTATGTATGCATCTGGAAAAAAAGTTGATAATATTATTGCTACGATCGATTTAAATGGAAAGCAAATTGATGGTGCTACGGATGATGTTTTACCAATGGGAAGTATCAAAGCAAAGTTTGAAGCTTTTGGTTGGGAAGTTTTAGAAGTAAAAAAAGGAAATGATATTGAAGCAATCTTAGCCGGTTTAGCTGAAGCAAAATCATTAACAGGAAAAGGAAAACCAGTTTGTATTTTACTATACACAGAAATGGGTAATGGAGTAGATTTTATGATGCACACCCATGCATGGCATGGAAAAGCACCTAGTGATGACCAGTTAGAGAACGCTTTAGCGCAAAATCCTGCAACTTTAGGAGATTATTAATACTTAATTTATTTTAGTATATTTTTAATAGCACAACCTACAATTTTTATTGTAGGTTTTTTTATGTTTTTATTTGGATTTAAAATGTTATAATACAGCTATCTTTACGACTAAGTAATCTAGTTTTTGCTTTAATTTTTAATTATAAAATCTTTCAATCATAATATGAAGATAGGAATTGTTTGTTATCCCACCTTTGGTGGAAGCGGAGTCGTAGCAACTGAGTTAGGGATGGCTTTGGCTGATAATGGCCACGAAGTGCATTTTATTACATATAATCATCCAGTTCGTTTAGATTTCTTATCACATAAATTACATTTTCATCAAGTTTTAATTGAAGAATATCCATTGTTTCAATATCAACCTTATGAGTTGGCGTTATCTAGTAAAATGGTCGAAGTTGTTGAAAAGCATCAACTTGAAGTTTTACATGTACATTATGCAATTCCGCACGCTTATGCAGCTTTTATGGCAAAACAAATGTTGAAAGAAAAAGGGATTTCTGTAAAAGTAGTAACAACTTTACATGGTACAGATATTACCTTGGTTGGTAGTCATCCAACCTATAAAACTGCTGTTGAATTTAGTATTAATAACTCTGATGTTGTTACTGCTGTTTCTAACAATTTAAAGCAGACTACAAATCAACTTTTTAATATTAAAAAAGAGATACAAGTTGTTTACAATTTTATTGATGTTGAAAAATATGATAAAGCAGAAAATCAAGAATGTAAAAGAAGTGCTTTAGCACAACCAAATGAAAGAATTTTGACACATATAAGTAACTTTAGACCTGTAAAAAGGGTTGAAGATGTCGTAAAGATCTTTTATGAAGTTCAAAAAGAAATTCCTTCTAAATTATTGATGATAGGTGAAGGTCCTGATAGAGCAAAAGCAGAAGTTTTGACCAAAAAATTAGGCATTACAGACAAAGTTTTCTATTTAGGAAATAGTACAGAAACTGCTAAAATTTTATGCTACACTGATTTGTTCTTATTACCGTCACAAACAGAAAGTTTTGGTTTAGCAGCGCTTGAAGCCATGGCTGCAAAAACTGCTATTATTTCAACAAATACAGGAGGTTTGCCGGAGGTTAATATTCATGGCGAAACAGGTTTTTTAAGTGATTTAGGTGATATAGAAGACATGGCTAAAAATGCTATTTCTATTTTAAAAGAAGATGCTATTTTAAATCAATTTAAAAAGAATGCAAAAGAACATACAAGAAGATTTTCTTTGCAAAATATTTTACCAGTTTATGAAGATATTTATAAGTCTTGTTATAAATCTAAGGTATAATAGAAAAGCTTAAAGAATAAGTTCAAGCTTTTTTATCCTCTAAAATTTTACAAGTTATTTTCTTAAAAAATTACCAAGTATAATCACTAATTTCCCTAATTATTGTTACTTCCATTTAAAGACTTTCTTGTAAAAAAAACTTCAGGAAAGCTGTTAATTCGTTTATAATAAATTTATTAAATAGATATATACAACTTGTATATTATAAAAAATAGAATTAAAAGATTAATAGTAGCACAACACTTTATCGATTTAAATAAAAAATCTAGCAGTATATTTTTTAAAGATTAAAAATAAAAATGTTTTAGGACTTAAAAGTCATTCGTTTTAATGGTATTTTAATGTTTTTTTTTAAATATATTTGAAAGCATAGAAAGAGTTCTTTACTTTTTTTATCTTTCGAAAAAATTATCAAATTAACTAAATAGATAAAATGAAAAAACTAGCGCTACATTGGAAAATAATAATTGGAATGGTATTAGGAATCCTTTTTGGTTTTATTATGAATTCTATAATTGGAGGAAAAGGTTTTGTTAGTGATTGGATTTCACCATTTGGTGAAATTTTTATCAATCTATTAAAGTTAATTGCTGTACCATTAATTCTTGCGTCATTAATTAAAGGAATATCAGATTTAAAAGATATCTCAAAAATTAAAACAATGGGATTACGTACCATTATAATTTATGTTGGAACTACATTAATTGCCATAATTATTGGTTTAACTATTGTAAATACGATACAACCTGGAGTTGGTATGTCTGAAGCTACCATAGAAAAAATCAAATTAAAATATGAGAATGATGCAGGTGTAAAAGATAAACTAGTTAAAGCCAGTGCACAGCAAAATACAGGACCCTTACAACCTTTAATAGATATTTTTCCAACAAACATAATTAAATCTTTAGGCGAAGCAAAAATGCTGCAAATCATTTTCTTTGCATTATTTGTTGGTATTAGTCTTTTATTAATTCCAGAAGAGAAAGCAACACCGTTAGTGAAATTTTTTGATTCACTCAACGAAGTTGTTATGAAAATGGTTGATCTCATTATGCTTTTTGCACCTTACGCTGTATTTGCTTTAATGGCAAATGTTATTATTGCTTTTGATGATACAGAAATACTTTTAAAGTTATTACAATATGCATTTTGTGTAGTTGGAGGTTTAGTTTTAATGATTGGCTTCTATTTAATTTTAGTAAAGGTTTATGCAAAAAAATCACCTTTGTGGTTTTTAAAGCAAATTTCTCCAGCTCAATTATTAGCTTTCTCTACAAGTTCTAGTGCAGCTACGCTTCCTGTAACTATGGAGCGTGTTGAAGAACATTTAGGTGTAGATAAAGAAGTTTCAGGTTTTGTTCTACCGGTAGGTGCAACTGTAAATATGGATGGAACAAGTTTATATCAAGGCATTGCTGCAGTATTTATTATGCAAGTTATTTGGCCAGAAGGATTAACTTTTACGAATCAATTAGTGATCATAGCGACTGCACTATTAGCTTCTATTGGAAGTGCCGCTGTACCAAGTGCAGGTATGGTAATGTTGGTTATTGTTCTTGAATCTATTGGTTTTCCTCCTGAACTGTTACCTATTGGATTAGCACTTATTTTTGCTGTAGATAGACCATTAGATATGTGTAGAACAGTTGTAAATGTAACAGGTGATGCAACAGTATCTATGTTAGTTGCAAAATCTCTGGGTAAGCTTCATGATCCTAAACCCAAAAATTGGGATGATAATTATGAAGGTGTAAAATAATTTTAAGCTTAAGAAAACTATAATGTCTTTAAAAATAACAAAAGCGATCGTTTCTGTAGATTGGTTAAAATCTAATTTAGGGAACGAAAACTTAATTATTTTAGACTGCACTATTTCTAAAGTTACATCACAAAAAAAATCATCCAAAACTAATAATAAAAAGCAAATTAAGGGCGCTGTTTTTTTTGATATAAAAAACGTTTTTTCCGATAAAAAAGCAGCTTTTCCAAACACGATTTTGTCTTCAATAGATTTTGAAATTAAAGCAAGAGATATTGGCATAAGTAAAGATTCGATAATTGTTGTTTATGATAGTTTAGGTATCTATTCTTCACCAAGAGTTTGGTGGATGTTTCAATTAATGGGCTTTGAAAATATAGCTGTTTTAGATGGAGGTTTTCCTGAATGGAAATCTAAAGAATACCCAACTGAAGATTCACAGAATCACTCTTATAAACCAGGAGATTTTGCAGTAAATTATCAAAAAAATAAAATAAAGTTTACAAATGATGTTTTTTTAGCTATAAAAAATGAAACTATATTAATAGCTGATGCTCGTTCTAAAGGACGTTTTTATGCAACAGAAATAGAACCTAGAACTGAAGTTAAGGGAGGTCATATTCCTAATTCTATAAGTATGCCATATTCTGAAATTATAGAAAATGGCATGCTGAAATCTAAAAAAGATTTAAAAATATTTTTTAATAAAATAAACCCAAAAAAGAAAGAATTTATTTTTTCTTGCGGAACAGGAATTACAGCTTCAGTATTAGCTCTAGGAGCAGAAGTGTCAGGTATAAAAAACCATGCTGTTTATGATGGCTCTTGGACAGAATGGGGAAGTACTGAGGGTTTGCCAATAGGAAAATAATTAGGAAACATTATATTGGACTAGAAAGTAATTTTAACGATATTTTGTTAAACATGTAGCTCTTTACTATTTTGATAATTCATGGTTTGATGATTTACCCTAATCTTTTTTTTATTTTAGAGTCTAGAAAGAAAACTTCTTGCTCTAAATCATAGCTTTTAATTCTTTAAAGTCCTCAATCACAAAATCAGCATTTTCTAAAGTTTGGTCTTCAGCCATAGGGTTTTTATAGCCAAAAACAAAAATACCTGCATCATTAGCAGCTTTTACGCCATTATTAGAATCTTCAATTACAATACAATTTTGTTTTGGTGTTTTCCCTAAAATAGCGGCTTTCTCAAAAATTTCAGGATTTGGTTTTGAAGCTGTTAAGTCTGCACCACTAATTTTTGCAGTAAAATAATGGTTTAAATTAAACCTTTTAAAAACTCTATCAATATTTACCATGGCTGATGAGGATGCTAAAACTAAAGTCAAACCATGATTATAGCAATGTTTTATTAATTCCTCAACACCCTTTACTAAGTGTATATTTGGGTCATTTTCAAAGAAACTTATGTATCGCTTTCTTTTTTCTAGAACTAATTCCTCAGGATTTAAAGTCAAATTAAAATGTGCCACTAATTTTTGAAAAGCATTAATGGTAGAAGAGCCTGTAAGAGTTTTATATAAATCATCAGAGACAACAACACCAATTGACATAAAGGTTTCATAATAGGCTTTTTTATGAATTTCTTCAGAATCTATAATTACACCATCCATGTCAAAAATAACACATTTTATTAATTTTGGTAATCTCATTTTAAAAAAACCTTTTGATTGCATCAATAATATTTTCAACAATTATATATAAAATTACACAAGCTGTCAATGCTGCTACTACTGAATAAAAAATTCTTTTTGCTGTAACAGTTTTTTTTGTTTTTTTTATTGAATTTATTAGTCCTCTAAAACAGAGAAGAGCCACAGCAATCGTTAGAAAGCCAATGACAGTTGATATAATATAAAAATTTGAACTACTAAACTGATAACTCAAAATTCCAATTAAAATAAATAATGATAGCACTATAATTGAAAATTGAATTTTAAAATCTGTATTAAATTTGATTTTTTTCATCGGGGAGGGGGAATTATTTTAAAAATTTATTAATTAATTTAGGCGAAGGAATCATACATTTCTCCTTCTTTCCAAACCATTTGTAACGGTTTTTGGCAATATAATCATAAATGAAATTTCGTAATCTTTCCGGAAAAATAAAGAAAAATTGTGTTAAAAACCAAAGTCCACCAAAATCATTCATCATTTTTAAAACAGCTGTAGATTTTATATCATAACAAACACCAGGTTCATATAAAATTATAGAATCTATTTTAGAAATATCAATCTTTAAATAATTAATAATTTCTTGACCTGATTTAGATTGCAAAGCAGCAAATAAAAAAGTATTCTTTTTATCGTTTTTAATTACTTTTAAAACAGAGTTATTGCACAAATTACAAACTCCATCAAAGATAACTATTTTTTTATTTTTCGGAATATCAAACATTTTATTTTTGTGAAATATATTAATACAAAAGTACTTTATCTTTTTTTAAAATCTTTGTAACATTTATTTAATTAAAACGTCTTATGTGAGTATTTGATTTATTAATTGATTTAACAAAAAATTAATAACAGCTATCGTTAGCTATCAGTAATTTTGTAAAAAGCGCATCAACGTATGATTAGAATAGAAAAACTACATAAATCTTATCCCATGGGAAAAGATTCTCTTCATGTATTAAAAGGTATTAATTTACACATAAAAGAAGGAGAATTCGTTTCTATTATGGGTTCTTCTGGTTCAGGAAAATCTACATTATTAAATATTGTTGGTTTGTTAGATGAACATGATGAAGGAAATTATTTTTTGAATGGACAATTAATAAAGAATTTAAATGAGAAGAAAGCGGCCTTATTAAGAAATAAGTTTTTAGGATTTGTTTTTCAATCATTTAATTTAATATCATACAAAACAGCTTTAGAAAATGTTGCACTTCCTTTATACTACAAAGGAATGAATAGAAAAGAGCGTTTAAAAGTAGCGTTAGATTACTTAGATAAAGTAGGACTAAAGGATTGGGCTAACCATTTACCTAACGAACTTTCTGGTGGTCAAAAACAACGTGTTGCAATTGCTAGAGCCTTAGTTACTAAACCAAAAGTTGTTTTGGCTGATGAGCCAACTGGAGCATTAGATTCGATAACCTCAGACTCTGTTATGGATTTATTAAAAGATATTAATAATGAAGGAATGACTGTCTTTGTAATTACTCACGAAGAAGAAGTTGCAGCTCAAACCAAAAGAATTGTGCGTTTAAAAGATGGTCTTATTATTAGTGATGAATTAACCAAAGCTGTAAAAGCAGCAAAAGCAGTTTAATTATGTTTGATTTAGATCGTTGGCGAGAAATATTTCAAAGTATCAATAAAAACAGGTTACGTTCTGTAATGTCTGGTTTTACTGTAGCTTTTGCCATTTTATTATTTACGTTACTCTTTGGAATTGTTAGCGGACTAAGCAATACGTTTAAGAGTGCTTTTAATGATGATGCCCAGAACGCAATGTTTGTACGTGTTTGGAAAACGTCTAAACCTTACAAAGGGTTACAAACTGGTCGAAGAGTTCAACTCAGAAATAAAGAGTATAATTTTGTAAAAGAGGAATATGCGAATAAAATTCAATACCAATCTGCAAGAATCTACAAAAACGTTGCTATAAAATATAAAAGTAAAGCAGATAACTATCGTTTAAGAGCGGTACATCCTGATCATCAATTTTTAGAAAAAACAATTATAGACGAAGGACGTTATATAAATGAAAGAGATATTAGAGAAAAATCTAAAGTAATTGTTATTGGCAGATTGATTAAGAAAGACTTATTTGGTGAAAAAAATGCAATGAATAAGCGAGTTAATGTAAATGGAAGTTCTTTTCTAATTGTAGGTGTTTTCTCTGATGAAGGAGGAGATAATGAAGAAAGACAAGCTTATATGCCTGTTAGTACTGCACAGATGATGTATGGGAATAACGATTATATAAGTCAAATAAATTTAGGCTACAATCCTGATTTAAGTCTAGATGCAGCCATCGCTTTTGGTAATAAAATGGAGCGAGATTTACGTAAAAAAATGAATATTCATCCAGACGATCAAAGTGCACTTTCAGTCAGAAACATGGCGGAGGCAAACAAAGGTGTAGGTATGTTTATGGGGGCTTTATATGCCATTGTTATTTTAGTAGGTTCAGGAACTTTAATTGCGGGTATTATAGGTATCAGTAATATTATGATTTTTGTTATAAAAGAACGAACAAAAGAATTTGGAATTAGAAAAGCGCTGGGAGCAAAACCATCATCAATTGTCGGTATGGTTGTGCAAGAGTCAGTTTTGATTACTACAATAGCTGGTTATTCAGGATTATCATTAGGGACGTATATTTTAGCTTTGATTGGAGATAGTTTAGAAAAAGATTATTTTATTAAAGACCCAAGTGTAAGTCCAGGAATAGTAATTGGAGCCACTATTGTTTTAGTTTTATCAGGTTTAATTGCTGGATATGTGCCAGCAAAAAGAGCAGCGAATATTAAACCGATTGTAGCATTAAGAGCAGATTAATTATGAAGTTTTTATTCGATTCAGATACTTGGCAGGAAATTTACGGAAGTATTCGTAAAAATAAAGTAAGAACTATAATTACCATTATTGGGGTTTTATGGGGAATCTTCTTATTGGTAGTTTTATTGGGAGCTGCTAGAGGTATGGAGAATGGTTTTAACAAACTCTTTGGCAATTTTGCAACCAATAGTGTTTTTGTTTGGACACAGTCTACAGATACCCCATTTAAGGGTTTTCAAAAAGGAAGGAGATTTAGCTTAAATACAAATGATATTGAGTCTTTAAAATCAGAATATTCAAAAGAAATTAGATTATTAGCTCCTAGAAATCAAACGAATAATTTGGTTGTTCACAATTTTAAATCTGGAGATTTTAAGGTTAGTGGTGACTATCCTGTATTAGATCAAATTCAGAAAAAGAAGTTAATTTATGGGCGTTTTTTAAATAAAAACGATATTTTATCTATTGCTAAAGTTGCTGTTATTTCTGAAGACATGTACAAACGGTTGTTTGATAAAAATGTAATGCCAATAGGTGAGTACATTAAAATTAATGCTATAAATTATAAAGTTATTGGCGTTTACGAACCTTCTAATACAATAGATTTTGATGGAGATACTGCCTATATTCCTTTTTCAACCTATAAAAAAGTATACAATACAGCCAATAAAATAGATTGGATGATGATTACTGCCCATGAAGGAACGAACATTGAACAAATGGAAAAAGATATTCTTTTAACATTAAAGAACTTACATAAAGTACATCCCGATGATGAGAGGGCTTTTGGGAGTGTTAATTTAGGTAAAGAAATAGGCAAAGTCACAGGTTTCTTAACAGGTATGCAATTTCTTACTTGGTTTGTGGGTATTGCAACTTTAATTGCTGGTGTGTTTGCAATTGGAAATATTTTATTGATTACTGTAAAAGAAAGAACAAAAGAAATCGGAATTAGAAGGGCATTAGGCGCAACTCCAAAAAGTATAAGGCAGCAAATAATTTTAGAATCTGTCTTTTTAACGACAGTTGCTGGTATGCTAGGAATTATATTTGGTGCCTTGGTCTTATTTTTTATTGATTGGAAATTTGGACAAGGAGAAGATGCCGCTTTGGTAAACCCAACAGTAGACATTCCAATTATATTAATAGCATTTGTAACTTTAGTAATTTTAGGTACATTAATAGGATTAATTCCTGCCCATATGGCAACAGTAGTAAAACCAATAGAAGCATTAAGAGAAGAATAAAATAAATTAACAAATTATGAGTAAAAGAGCAAAAATTATTTTAATAGTTATAGCAGCATTATTTATTGCCGCATTAATTTGGTTTGGTAAAAAGAATAAAAAGGATATTCTTGAGTATGAAACAGAAACACCTTTTAGAACTACAATTATTAAAAAAACGGTAGCAACAGGCAAAGTTACACCGCTAGAAGAAATTGAAATCAAACCACAAATTACTGGTATAATTGATAAAATATTGATGTTAGAAGGTGAAAAAGTAAAAAAAGGAGATTTAATTGCAACTGTAAGAGTGGTTCCGAATGAACAATCCTTAATTAGTGCTAAAGGAAGAGTCGATAATATTTTAATTCGTCTTAGTAATGCTAGTGTTTCTTATAAAAGAAATAAAAGCTTGTTCGAAAAAGGAGTAATTTCTAGAGCAGCTTATGAAGGGATAGAACTAACTTATGACCAAGCAAAACAAGATTTAAAGAATGCGAAAAATGATTATTTAATCATTAAAAAAGGATCATCTGGTTCTGGAGCTTCAGCGAACACTAATATTCTAGCACAAATGTCTGGTACGATTTTAGAAATTCCGGTCAAAGAAGGAGATCAAGTAATTCAGTCTAATAACTTTAATGCAGGAACAACAATTGCATCTATTGCAGACATGAGTAAAATGATTTTTGAAGGAAAAGTTGATGAATCTGAAGTAGGAAAATTAATCAGTGGCAGTGATATTGAAGTTTCAATTGGAGCAATTGAAGGAAAAAAATTTCCAGCCAGGTTAAACTTTATTGCACCAAAAGGAACAGAAGAAAATGGAGCAGTTCAGTTTAAAATTAAAGCAGATGTTTCTTTAGATGATAAATTTTTTATAAGAGCTGGTTATAGTGCAAATGCGGATATTGTCTTGGAGAGAAAAGACAGTGTCTTATCAATAAAAGAAGCATTATTGAAATTTGACAAAAAGACAGAAAAACCATATGTTGAAGTAAAAATGGCTGACGGTAATTTTGAAAAGAAAACACTAAAATTGGGTACTTCAGACGGAGTAAATGTGGAAATTTTAGAAGGCGTAAAGGCAAAGGACGAAATTAAAGTTTGGAATAAAGCTTCTAACGATGATAAGAAAAAGGACAATGACTAAAAATTAGTTATTAGATTATAATAAAAAAGGAACTCAACTTGAGTTCCTTTTTTTATGTCCACCAAACATAAAAAAACTTTTTAATTTTTCCGTTTGGGAGTTTCATCCAACAAAGAGGAGAAAATTCTCGCGCTAAATATTCCTTTGAGACTCCTTTATAATCTTCAAAATTTAACCAATCTACATTTATATGTGGAGTGATGATCCAATCTTTTTTTGAAGGAATATAAAAGTCACAATCTTTAAAATGATTCAGTTCATTTTGATGGATGTAAAACCCACAAATAGCATCTTGATTTAATACTGATAATTGAATATTTTTATTAGAAAAGGGGATAAATAATTGTCCTTTGAAATAGACTTGTTGTGTTACTTTATTAACGTTTAAATTGATAGACTTTAAGTATTCAATACATTCTTTAGAAAAGAGAAGTGGTAGTTGCTTATCTTTTAGTTTATTCAGTTTTTCAACCAAAGAATCTTTTCTGTTTGGTCCAATAAAATGGTAAATTTCTGTCTCTCCTACAGAGTTATCATACAAATAAAACTTAAAGATAACTTCTAAATGAATGGGTTCTTCTTTCTTTAAAATGATACAATCTAATTCTCCTAAAGTGATTCTATCTCTCTGTATTTGGATGTTTTCACAGATGATAGAAATAGACTCTTCTTGCTCTAATTGAAAGGATACTAACCGTTCAATATATTTTCCAAGTCGTAATTTTTCATTTATTTCTACATCAATTTCTGTAGATTTAGATTCAATTTTAAATTGATTTAGATTATACATAGCGTCATTTTTCCACAAACAATTTGTTTGTAAAAAACCATCATATCTTTTCTGGATGTCTTTTGTTTTTTGGTGCATTTCAAATTCGAAGTTACAAATCTATTTTGTAAATTGAACTTTTAAAATACCAATAAAATGCAATTCGAAAAATCAACATTTAAATACCTTCAAAATTTACAAAAAAACAATAATAGAGATTGGTTTGCAGACCATAAAGAAACGTATTTAAAAGCGCAACAAAATGCAAAAGAGGTTTTTGCAGAAATTAATGCAAATTTACAAAAGCATGATGAAATTGAAAAATCTAAAATGATGCGTATTTATAGAGATGTTCGATTCTCTAAAGATAAAACACCTTATAAAGCTCATTTTGCAAACTCATTTTCTAGATTAGGAAAAGAATTAAGAGCAAGTTATTTTTTAAGGATTAGACCAGGAGAATCTTTTTTAGCTGGTGGATTTTGGGAACCTAATAAAGAAGATTTATTCAGAATTAGAAAAGAAATAGTATTAGATGCATCAGAAATAAAAGGCATTTTAAAAGATAAAAATTATAAAAAGCATTTTGGAGAAGAATTTGAAAGTTTTTCTGAATTAAAAACAGCTCCAAGAGGTTTTGATAAAGAACATCCTGATGTAAATTTATTACGTAAAAAAGGATTTATTGCATCTAAAAGTTTTACAGATGCCGAAGTAATGTCACCTAATTTTGTAGAAGAAGTCAATAAAAGTTATAAAGCATTACGCCCATTTTTTAATTTGTTTAGTGATATTTTAACTACTAATTTAAATGGAGAATCTATAATTTAGGATTAAAATTTTATTTTGCTAAACGTCAACCACATTATTTTAAATTCTTATCAACTTCACGCTTTAAGATCCAAACAGTAATAATAGTTGATAGAATATCAGCAATAGGGAAAGACCACCAAACACCACTGATACCATAATATTTAGGTAAAATATATGCTAAGGGTATTAATAAAAACCCTTGTTTTAATAGTGTTAAAAATAAAGCAGGCATAGCTTTTCCTGCCGCTTGGAAATAGGCAGAACCAATTAATTGCATCGTCACAATAGGTGTTGCCAAAAATACAATAAACATTGCGTTTGGAGTTTCGGCTAATAAAGTAGCATCATTCGTGAAAATCCAAATAACTTCTTCTTTAAAAAATAAAACTCCAATAAAAACAATAGTTCCTAAAACGGAGCCAAACCAAATAGCTTTTTTAATTGTTTCTTTAACTCTTTCATTTTTTTGAGCACCAATATTAAAACCTGCAACAGGTAAAAACCCTTGCGAAACGCCTAATACAGGGGATAATGCAAACATCATAACTCTATTGATAATACCATAAATTGCAATCGAAATTTCTCCACCATATTTAAAAAGCGAAAAATTTAAAACAATCATTAAAATACTAATTGCTCCTTGTCGCACTATAGAGACGCCTCCTAATTCAACTATTTCTCTAACAATTTTAAAATCTAATTTAAAGTTTTTAGGTATAATTTTTAATTCACTCTTAGATGATAAAAAGAAGTGTAAAATATACAATCCACAACTTGCATACGATAATGAAGTTGCTAAACCTGCTCCCCACATTCCCCAATCAAAAACTTTGATAAAAACAATATCTAAAACAATATTTAAAACTGAAGGAACCATCATTGCATACATCGCAAATTTCGGTTTACCTTCTGCTCTAATTGTTGGATTACCCATCATTGCAAAAGCTAAAAAAGGAACACCATAAATAATGACACCAAAATACTCTGAAGCGATTGGTAAGATGTTTCCTTTTGCACCAAATAGATTTAGGATGGGTACGCTATAAATATTTCCAAGAGTTACAAAAAGAATTGCTAAAATTACGGTTAAAGAAATTTGATTACCAAAAGTTAGAAAAGCTTTTTCAGCGTTTTTAGCTCCTAGTGCTCTCGATATTATTGAGCTTCCTCCAATTCCAATTCCCATTCCAATAGAAGAAATTAGAAAAGCAATTGGTAATACAACTGTAATAGCTGCAATGGCTAAAACACCAATCCATTGCCCCACAAAAATGGTATCAACAATCATATTTAAAGACATCACAAGAATTCCAATTGTAGCAGGAACTGCCTGCTTTATAAGCAATTTACTAATCTTTTGTGTACCTAAATCGTTTGCTAATTCTGTCATAAGATTCCGCAAATATCATCATAAATATGAAGTTTTTTATAAATCTGTCATCAATAATTTTTATAGGTATGTTAAAATTTTTATGTTTGCTAAAATTCGTAAATATGGAAGACGCTTTTACATTAACTATTACAGTTTCTACTGAAGATATAGACAACTTAGATCATGTAAATAATTTGGTCTATGTAAAATGGATGGATAAGATTGCAACTACACATTGGACCTATCTCACAAAAGATAGCCCTTTCCCTGAATATGTTTGGGTTGTAATCAGGCATGAAATAGATTATTTAAAGCAAGCAAGTTTAGGTGACGAGATTATTGTAAAAACGTGGGTAGGAGAGACCAAAGGGATTACTTCAGTTCGGTTAATGGAGTTCTATAAAAAGGATGTTTTATTGGTAAAAGCAAAAACAATTTGGGCAATGTTAGATTCAAAAACCTTTAAGCCTGCAAGAATTAGAGAAAATGTTTTAAAAGTATTACAACCTACTAAATAAAAGTATCTTTGCACAAAATTTAGATACAAAATGTTAACTTTTTCTTCCTTAGGAATTCATAAAGATTATATACAAGCGATTAACGAATTAGGGATTTCTACACCTTCAGAAATTCAAGAGAAGGCGATACCTATTTTATTGGAATCTCCAACTGATTTTATTGGATTAGCTCAAACTGGCACAGGTAAAACGGCTGCTTTTGGGTTGCCTGTTTTACATCATATTGATGCTAGTTCAGATAATATTCAAGCGTTAATTTTATCACCTACTAGAGAGCTCGTGCAGCAAATTAAAAAGCAATTATTTAAATTTACGAAATATACTGAAGATAAAATTTTTATAGAAGCTGTCTTTGGAGGAGAAAAGATTGACCGTCAAATGAACAATCTTAAAAGAACGACTCACATCGTTGTGGCAACTCCCGGTCGATTAATTGATTTGATAGAAAGAGGAAATGTAGATATTAGCCACGTAAAAACGGTAATTTTAGATGAAGCTGATGAAATGCTAAGTATGGGTTTTAAACAAGATTTAAATAGAATCTTAAAGTTTACAACTGAAACTGACAGAAAGACGTGGTTGTTTTCAGCAACTATGCCAGAAGAAATAAAAAGAATTGTAAAAACATATATGGCTTCTAATGCTCCAAGAGTTGAAATTAATAGAAGTTCTTTAGTTAATTCAAATATTCGTCATCATTTCGCAAAGACGAGCTTAAAAGAAAAGACAAATGATATTGTTTCTTTTTTAGAAAAAAGACAAGATCAAAGAGGAATTATTTTTTGTAGAACTAAGGCAGGTGCACAAAATTTAGCGACATACTTAATTGAAGAAGGTTTTTCTACAGCAGCTTTAGAAGGAGATATGCAGCAAAAAGAACGTGATAAAGTAATGCGTGCTTTTAAGAAAGAAAATCTTCAGTATTTAGTTTCTACAGATGTTTCAGCGCGTGGAATTGATGTAAGTGGTTTAGAATTTGTAATACATCATCAATTACCTGAACAATTAGAATACTACACACACAGAAGTGGAAGAACAGCTAGAGCTGGAAAAACAGGTGTTTCAATTGCTTTTATTTTGCCTTCAGAAATCGTAAGAATTCATGAAATTCAGAAAGAATTAAATATTAAGTTTTCTGAAGTTACTGTCTAACAAAATTTAAGTGTTATGTATTACTTTTTTAATATTTAACCTCAGACTGTTTAACACATTCGGTAATTAAATTTATATCAATGGATATTATTTATTTGATAGATATTTTGGGAACCTTTGCCTTCGCTATTAGTGGTGCATTGGTTGCTTTAGATAAAAAGTTTGATATATTCGGTGTTATTATAATAGCTTTTGTAACAGCTGTTGGTGGTGGAATGTTACGTGATATTTTAATAAATGCACACCCTATAAACTGGATTGGAGATTTAAACTATTTATACACTATTTTTTCGGCTGTAATTTTTACTTTTCTTGTTAAAAGTAAAATTGCCTATTTAAGTAAAACAATGTTTTTGTTTGATACCATTGGTGTTAGTGTTTTTACTTTGCTAGGTTTACAAAAAGGGCTTTCTTTCGAATTACACCCATTAGTTGCAGTGATCATGGGAATGATTTCTGCTGTCTTTGGCGGTGTTCTTCGCGACGTACTAACAAATAGAGTTCCATTAATTTTTGAAAAAGAAATATATGCTTCTGCTTGTCTAGCAGGTGGAGTTATGTATTTAATATTAAATCATTTTAATATTGAGGAAAATATAAATTTTATAATTTCGGCATTAGTCGTTGTAATTATAAGAGTTGTTGCTGTTAGGTTTTCTTTGGAGCTTCCTAAAATTAAAGTAGATCTCTTTAAAAAATTCGAATAAAAAAAGCGAAGTATTTAACTTCGCTTTTGAGAATTTTAAAATCAAAGATTTACTTTACATCTTTCAGTAGCTCTTTTATCGAACGTAAAAGTTGTTCATCAATTCCATTATCTATTTTTCCTGGCATATTTTTAACTTTAATTAAAGGTTCTGTTTGGTTATTTTCCATCCATTCGCCTGCTTTGTTTTTAGCACTTACAGGCACAACACCCCAATAAGAACCATTTGGTAAACTTTCCCATCCTGCAAAACTACAAGTTCCAGGAACAGGCATTCCGACTGTTTTTCCGATTTTTAAATCTGTATAACCAGAAGCATAACAATGTCCGTCAGAATACATACTTTCATTAAAAATAGATAAAGTAGGTTTTGTCCAACGAGAAGTTGGTTCACCACCAACCACTTTTGCTTCTGTGGCATAGGTTATAAAAGGAACTCCTGTAAAAAACATGGCTAAATCTGCAACTAAATCTCCACCACCATTAAAACGAGTGTCTATAATTACACCTTTTTTCTCGAAATACTTACCCATCATATCTTGATAAATACTTCTATATGGACCATCTCCCATTCCAGGAATATGAACATACCCTAATGTTCCGTTACTTAATTTTTCTACTTCTTTTTCATTTATTTTAACCCATCTTCTGTATAATAACCGATTCTCGGCACCTAAAGAAATAGGCTTTACAGTTATTGTTTGTGTCTTTTTCGTTGCAGGATTTAAAACATTCAACAGCATAAATTTACCTGACTTCCTGTTAAAGTATTTTGCTACATCTTGGTTTTTCTTAACAGTTATACCATCAATTTTTGTAATAATCATTCCGGATGAAACTTTAAACTTAGCTTTGTCTAAAGGTCCGCCTTTAATTATTTCGTCGATAAGTATACCATCTTTCTTATACTTATAACTCATAAGAATTCCTAAAGAAGCTGTTGCATCTGCATTAGAAAGTTCACTGCCTCTATATCCAGAACCCGCATGAGAAACATTTAATTCTCCCAACATTTCTGATAACATTTCAGAAAATTCGTATGCATTACTTATATAAGGTAAGTATTTTTGGTATTCTTTTTTCATCTTGCCCCAGTTGATTCCGTGAAAATCAGGATGATAAAAAATAGCATTTGTACGAATCCAAACATGATCGAACATTGCTTCTCTTTCTGCATATGCGTCTAATTCAATTTCTCCTTTTATTACTACCCCTTTACTTTTTGCTGTTTCTGGATTTAATTTAGTAATCTTTCCACCACTTAAAAGATACAGGTTTTTCATTTTAGCATCCCATTCTAAGTTACCAAAACCAGTATCTAATTTCATTAACATTTTAGTTTCTTTGGTACGTAAATCTGTACTCCAAAGGTTAGACTTCCCTTCAAAACTTGCTAAATAATACAATTTATCTCCTTTTTTAGAAAGTACAGCATCTCCTAATCTAGATGAATGAATCGTTAATCTTTTCGTTCTTTCCTTCATGTTATCCCAATCAAAAGTGAGCAGTTTTATGTCTTTTTTCTTGTCTTTATTCAGGGTGTCTGTTTCTTTTTTAGCTGCTTTATTTTTCTCTTTTTCAGCCTTTTCTTTATTCTTTTTTTCTACCTCTTTAATCGCTTTCATTAATTTGTAATCTTCATCACTTAAATTAAATTCATCCCAAGCATCTTGTGCAAAAGACATACTATATACATCACTTTGAGAGCGACCACTTGTAGCGTAAGATTTTAATCCGTTTCGATTACTAAACCATATCATTTGTTTACCATCATTGACCCATTTAGGAGAAGAATCATAATAGCCACTTTCATTTAAATTTACTCTTTTAGAACCATCTGCAGCCATCAATAAAACTTCACTATTGCTTAGTGTTTTACTCCAATCGACCAAAAGCCATTTGCTATCTGGACTCCAAGTAAAATACTTGTCTCCATCGCTCATGTGAAATAAATCTTTTGGAGTTAAAAGGGTTACTTCTTTTTTAGATTTTACATCAATTACTTTCAACGTTCTTCTACCTTCAATAAATGCTATCTTTTTACCATCAGGAGAATATTGTGCTAAGTAATTATCTAGCTTGTTATCTATTAAATGTTCTTCTTTTAATAGTGTAGCAGCATAAAAGAAAGGTTCTTCTTTTCTTGTTTTTTCAGTTTTAAAAACGGTCCATTTTCCATTTCGTTCACTGCTATAAATTATTGATTTACCTTTAGGTCCCCAAGAAACAAAACGTTCTCTTTCTGGTGTATTTGTTATTCTTTTTGTGAATGATTTATCTACAGAGGTTACAAAAACTTCCCCTCTAGCAATAAAAGCAATTTCTTTACCATTTGGTGAAATAGACATTTCATTAATACCTCCATTTATAGAAATAAATTTATCTATATTTTCTTTATCCTGAGTAAGGATATTAACGTTTACTTTTTTAGGTTTTTCACCTTCATGCATTGTGTACAATTCACCATCAAATCCGAAAGAAAGAATACCATTTCCCATACTTAAAAAACGAATTGGATGTAACTTAAATTTAGTTAATTGCTCAACTTTATTTGGGTTTTCCAAAGACAACTTATGTACATTAAAAGTACCGCTTCTTTCACTTAAAAAGTAAATGCTTTTTTCATCCTCACTAAATACAGGCTGTCTATCTTCTGCTTTATTAGAAGTAATCATTGTATGTTTAGTAGTTACTGTATTGTATGTCCAAAGATCTCTAGTTATAGATGATGTATGATGTTTTCTCCATTCATTTTCACCCCCTTTTTTATCTTGATAAATCATTGTTTTTCCATCCTTAGAGAATTTAATTTCTTCAGCAGGAATTGTTAATAATTGACTCACTTTTCCAGTTTTCACAGGAACACTATATAATTCTGATTGTGAACCATGAGGATATTGTCTATGCTTTGCAGCATCTTGTCTTATCGCCCCAAAAACAACTTCTTTATCATTTTTAGAAAAGGAATAGGGATGTTCATCATTAGAGTGAAAAGTTAATCTAGTTGCTTGACCACCATTTGAATTCATCACATAGATATCAAAATTACCATATCTATTGGATGCAAAAGCAATTTTAGAACCATCTTTGTTCCAAACAGCTTTGTAATCGTGTGCACTATGATAGGTGAGTTGTTGTGCGTTTCCTCCGTTTGAGTTTACTTTATAGATATCACCTTTATAGGTAAATATAATTTGTTTTCCATCTGGTGAAATAGCAGAATGTCTCATCCAACGAGGATTGTTTTGACCATATATAGAAATCGAAAATAACGTAAAGAGTAAAATTAGTTGTTTCATATGTGAAATTTTTCTGTAAAATAATGAATTGTAGTAGTTTGAACCTTTTTAATTTGTTAAAAAATAATGTATCTAAAATAAATATTTAATTTTATTACTTATTCATAGAAATTACTGCAGCTTTAAATAAATTAGCTTTAGTTTTAAAGAACGAATTTTCTAGAACAATGGCTTTTAACTTGGTTTCTATTAATTTAGATTCCCTATAATTTACTAAAAATAAAGAACTTTCACCTAAAAAGAATTTTCGCTCTTCAGCTTTTAATAAAGTATTATAGTCTGTAATAATATTGGTTATATAATTATTTTGTATCTCAAAAGAAGTGAGCTCTTGTTGTAAAGCACTTACTTTATTTTTGATTGTAATTTTAGCAACTTCATTCTCATAGGTAGCTGCTTGTAACTTTATTTTCGCCAATTTAAAATCTCCTCTTTCTTTTCTTAGAAATAGTGGTAACTTAAAATTGATTCCAGCCTTATAATTTTCTATATTTAAAGAGTTTGCTTTCCTTGGAGTTTGTGTTAAAAAATTATATTGAACATCTAATATTGGTAATAAGTTATTCATTTTAAGCTTTCTATCAATTTTTAAGCTTTGTATCTTAAACTCTAAAGATTTTATTTTTGGGTGATTATTAATCTCAAATTTTTTATTTTTAAATAAAGTAATATTAAAGATTTTGTCTACATTCTGTAATGTTTTTACATCAGGAATTATTTGTGCCTGCAGTTCAACTGGTGTATTATCAGTCAACCATAAAAAGTTAGACAACTCTAATGAAGTTTTTACCAATTTAATACGTGCTTTTTCTAAATTCAACTTTCTGATATTTAGCGTAATAACTAACTCTAGTGTATCAATAGCTGGTTTTTCCCCTTCTAAAAAAGCTCTTTTAGTTCCCTTAAAGCGAATTTTAGCGTTCTTTAAAAAATCTTTATAAACTCTTTTTTCATTATATGTTTTTAACCAATTAAAATAAGACAAAGAGGCATTGTATAAAATTTCATTCACTAATATTAGTTGATCTTCTTGTGCTTGATTGATAAATAATTTTGCTTGTTTTAAAGAAGCCATTCTTTTGTTCATTAAAAGCCCTTTTAACAATGAAGCAGAGACTCCTGCCGCATACAAGCCATCGGTTGGAACTCTATTTTCAGGATTCAAATAAAGTCCTTCATTATTTTCGAAATTTGCTTTAAATTCTAATCCATAATAGGTTGGGATTTTAAAAGTGCTATTTAGGTTATTATAATATTCTTTATTTTTAAATTCTTTTTTATCAAAGTCAACTTCAATTTTTGGATCAAAAGCACCTCTTGCTTTTAATAATTTTGCTTCACTATTATTGATGATAAGATTTGCTTGTTTTACAATTGGATGGTAGGTTTTTACATATCCTAGATATTCTGATAAAGTCATTACTGACTCAGCTTTTTCTTGAGACCAAAGTTTTGTAAATAGTAATAAAAACAAAATTAAAATATATTTTTTCATGTTTTAAAACCTAAAGTTTAAATATCTTTTTATTTCTTTTTTGAATTTCCTTTGACAGAATTATCTGGCTGATAATAGTTAGGAGGGAAGCTGTTTAATTGTCTCCACAGTTCAAACCATATAGGTACATCTTCTAAAAGTGCAATTGTTTTTGCTCCAGAGCCAACTCGAATGGCTTTTGGCCAAGTATGATCTGTCTCATCAGGAGCTAATAAAACTCTATATTTTCCATTATCAGAAATAAAGTTTTCTATAGCAACCACTTTTGCACCATAAGTTCCATAAGAGACATTAGGCCAACCAGAAAAGACTATTGCTGGCCAACCATCAAATTGTACACGCACTTTTTCATCAATATGTAAAAGGGGCAAATCTATGGGTCTCACAAAAGTTTCTACTGCCAAATCATATTTCGCTGGCATAATTCCAACTAAACCTTCGCCTTCTTTAAAGGTGCCTCCAATTCCACCTTTTATAGCTTTATTTATAAAACCATTCTGTGGAGCAGTAATATATAAAAGACTGTTTCTAACTTTATAATTACTGTTACTAATTTCTAATTTAGAGACTTGAGCTTTGGCATCAAAGCCACTAGATTGAGCTGTAAATTTATTACTTTCTGCTTTTGAAACTTTATCAGTATAACTTGCTTTTATTCTAAAAATTTCAACTTTAGCATTTATAACTTCATTTTTTGTTGCTAATAATTTATTTTCTTGTGATATTATTTTTGCTTGTGTTGCTTGTAGTTTTAAGCGTTTTTCTTCAACATCTTTTACTGCTTTTAATCCTTCAGTTTGTAAAGTTTGTATTCTGTTAAATTGTCTTTCAGCAATTTTTATATTTGTTTTTGCTGCTTCAAAATCTATACTATCGCTTTTTACTTTTAATTTAGCTTGTAAAAATTTATTTTGAGCTTGTTCTAATTTCAACTTTTCTTCTTCTTTTAAGGCTGATATTTGTCTATCTAAAGCTTCAATTTTAAACTGATATGCATTTACGGAAGAAACCTTTGCGTTAATTTGTTCATTGGTTCTTTCTATTAATTTATTATCAAAATAATCGCTTTTAACTTCCGATATTCTAAGAACTGTGTCTCCTTTTTTCACATAATCACCTTCTTTTACAAACCATTGTTCAATTCTTCCAGGAATCTGAGATTGAATCGATTGAGGTCTTTGTGCCGGAGTTAGGGTAGTTACTATGCCTTTACCTGTAATGTTTTGAGTCCATGGAACAAACAAGGCAATAAATCCAAGAACTGCAAATACTATTAGAAACTTATTAAATGCTTTGTAATACTCTTTATTAAAAATATTTTTTCCAGATTTAAACTGACTTAAATCTACTTTTTTATGTAACTGATTGTTAGAAATATTTAACATCTTTTTAATTTATAGATTTAATTTTTCCTTTTTGTAAAGTAATTATTTGAGTACATTTTGTTTTCCAACTTTTTTTACTGCTGACAACAATTAAAGCCCAAGGTCTTTGAGGATCTGTTAAGTAGCTGATTATTTTTACTGTCTCATTAAGATTGAATTGATCTAAAGGATCTTCTAAAATCAGAATTTTTGGTTGTTTAATAATTGCTCTTGCTAAAATTATCTTTTTAGCAATGGTATAAGACATTTGTTTTCCTTCAGGATACAAGACGGTTTCTAAACCATTGGATTGTTCTTTTAAGAATTGAGTTAATCCTACAATATATAACGTCTCATAAATAATATCATCTTTGATGTTTTTATTACCAAAAACTAAGTTATCTCTTATACTGCCTTCAAAGGGAGTTTCATCAGAAAGAGATAAACCTAATTGAGAGCGGTAATGATTTAAATTTAGACTGCTTAGAGATAAATTATTGACATATATATACCCTGAAGTTGGTTCTATTATTCCTGAAATTAATCGTAATAAGGTAGATTTTCCTGCCCCACTTTCACCGATTACTAAAATTCTACTTTTAGGATCTAAGTTTAAAGATATATTTTCAAGAATATGTTTTTCTCTATTTTCTACTCCATAAGAAACATCTTCTAATTCAACAGTTAAACCATCTTTAAATAAAGGTCTATCTCCTTCTTGTTGTTCTAATTCTTTATCAACAACTTGTCCGATTTTTTCTATTGATGTAAGTACATCATAAAATGATTCTAAACCAATTATTAATTTTTCTACAGACTGAATTACCAAAAGAATAATAATTTCTGCGGCAACAAATTGCCCTATATTCATTTCTTGATTTAGCACTAAAACCCCACCAATTAACAATAAGCTTGCGGTTACAATTACCTTAAAACCAATCATTTGTGTAAATTGTAAAATAAGCAACTTAAAATGATTTTCTCTAGCTTCTAAGTATTTACTTACTAAATCATCGTTTTTTGATAAGGCTAAATTGGTGTTTCCAGAAAGCTTAAAACTTACTACAGTTCTAGCAACTTCCTGAATCCAATGTGCAACCTTATATTTGTTTTTAGATTCTTCTAAACTTGTTAGCAAGCCTCTTTGAGCTGTAAATTTAAAAACGATGTAAATTAATGCTAACAATAGAATTCCAAAAATGATAAAAAAAGGATGGTAAAATGAGAGCAATAATAACGCAAAAATAATTTGTAATAATGCGGTTGGTACATCAATTAATATTTTCGATAATCCTTTTTGAATTGTTAGTGTATCAAAAAATCTATTTGCTAATTCTGGAGGATAATAATTGCGTAGTTCAGTCATTTTAATTTTTGGAAACCTGTAACTAAGTTCAAATGAAGCTCTTGTGAAAATTCTTTGCTGAATGGTTTCTATAATTCTTAATTGCATTAGTTGTAATGCTCCAGAAAAAATAACACCAATTGTAACTACAACAACCAAAACCACCCATGATGTAGAGATTTGAGCACCTTGTATTAAATTAATAATTGCCTGAATACCTAGCGGTAAAGAAAGTGCTACAACTCCGCCAAAAATTGCATAATAAAATATTTGAAAAATATCTGTTTTTTCTAATTCCAGTAATCCTAAAAACCGTTGCCAAGGAGTTAATTGTTTTTGATTCATTCTTATTTTAAAGTATTATTAACTAAATCAACAAAAAAACTGCACGGTGTTTTTTCCTTATTACAATTTGTTATTGAGGGAAAATGTTCACTAAGGTAATGCTGATGTAAACCACCTTCAATAATCGTACTCGCTAGGCTTAATGAATAAGAATAATCTTTTTTTACATTTAAAATCATTTCACTAATTCTAGTAATTACTCTCTTATAAACTTCAAAATACCCTTCTTTATTTTCTTTGTCTACTTCTTTGGTTAAGAAGGATTTAGAGCTTTCGTTTACAATAATTTTGTATAATAGAGTCTCATTAATATGAGCAAAATTATTGTCCTCTTCGACTGTTCTTGTCGCAATGGTAACAGCTTTTTCTAATTTCTCTAAATGATTCGAAATACTAAAAGTTTCTATGACTAATTGGTATTCTAACCAAGCCCAATACCAAGAAGAGAGATAAAGAAGTAGTTTGTGTTTACTCTCGAAATAGCGATAAATAGAACTTTCATTAGAGCCAATTTTTGTTCCTAATTTTTTAAAAGTAAAATTATCAAAGCCAATTTCGTATATCAATATAATACTTTGCTCAATAATTCTTTTTCCTAATTCTGAGGTCTCTGGATCTTTGATAAAGATTTTATCAGGAACAGATATTTTTAATACAGATAATAATTTCTTCATACTTTTTTATTCTATTGCAAATGTAATAGTAATACTATTAATAGTTGTTGCTTTACTAATATTTAATGATTTTTTAACATCTATGGCACTACAATGAAGAATAATTAATGAATAAATAGTATCTTTGCACTATAAGACAGAATACACTCCAGTAATTACACTAGTTAGCGTTAGTTTGGTTTTGAATTTTCAGTTAGGTATTTTATCTTATCAGAAACAATAATTTAAAACTCTTATATTTTTAATGGCAAAATCGCAACAGACATTTAGTAAAAGTGAAAAAGAAAAGAAACGTTTAAAAAAACGTTTAGATAAGCAAAAGAAAATGGATGCTAGAAAAGCAGACAAAGATGAAAATGGATCAACTGGAATTCAGTTTGCTTATGTTGATCATAATGGAAACTTAACAGACACTCCACCAGATCCAGATTTAAAAGTGGAATATGAGTTGGAAGATATTCAGATTTCAGTAACGAAAAAAGAAGATTTACCAGAAGAAGATCCTGTTAGGAAAGGAAAAGTTAACTTTTTTGATTCTTCAAAAGGATTTGGTTTTATTATTGATCATGAAAATGGTGAAAAATATTTTACTCATGTTAGTGGTTTAATTGATGAAATTGCTGAGAATGACAAAGTTTCTTTTGAACTAGAAAAAGGAATGCGTGGAATGAATGCAGTAAAAGTGAAGAAAATATAGAGAATATAAATTCTCTTCCCAATAAAAAAATCCTATTGCTTTTAAAGCAATAGGATTTTTTACGAATATACTTTTTTTAAGAATTATAAAAATTCATACTTTCAATAATTAAAGCTTCAGAAACTCTGCAATCTAATTTAAAGTCCTCATAATCGTTTAAAAGCACAAAATTTACTTGTCCGTTTACGTTCTTCTTATCGTGTTTTAGCAGCTCAAGAATGTTAGGGAAGTCTTCTTTTAAGAGGTTCGTTCTATTATAGTTTGATAATACTACTTCTTTTATTTCATTTACTTTTTCTGCAGGAAATTCTAATAATTTAGAAGACATATAGCTTTCACAAACCATTCCAATAGCGATAGCTTCTCCATGTGTAAGGTTTTCTTTATCTTCAGATTCTAGGTAAAAAGACTCAATTGAATGTCCCAAAGTATGTCCAAAATTTAAGACTTTTCGTATATTTTTTTCTTTAGGATCTTTTAGAACAATTTCATTTTTTATTTCTACAGATCTAAAAATTAGATCGTTGATTTTTAAATCTTTATTGTCTTTAATCTCATTAAAAAGTTTAACATCATAAGTAATGCCATATTTTATGATTTCTGCTGTTCCAGATTTAATTTCTCTATCAGTAACCGTCGTTAAATAAGCAGTATCTACCAAAACCATTTCAGGATTTGCAAACAATCCAATCTGATTTTTTAAAACACCTAAATCAACGCCAGTTTTTCCACCAACAGAAGCATCAACCATTGATAATAAAGTAGTTGGGATGTTTACAAAATCAATACCACGTTTAAAACACGAAGCAACAAAACCACCTAAATCAGTAATTACGCCACCACCCAGAGTAATTAGTAAACTTTTTCTATCTCCACCTAATTCGGTAATCGCATTCCAAACACCAATACACGTTTCCATGTTTTTATTGATTTCTCCAGATTCAATTTCAATCACTTCAATACGTTTATCCGTTGATAAATTTGGAATAAATTTTGGATAACAATGCTCAAACGTGTTTTCATCTACCAAAATAAAAAGTGTAGAGTAGTTTTTTGTGTCAATTAAATTAGAAAGTTCATGGTAACTATCCTTATGAAAATGAACAGAATATGTTGCTGCTTGTATGGTTTTCATTTGTAAAATATTAAGTGTGCAAATTAAAAATAAAATATTCAATTATTACCATTCAATAGTTATATTTGTTTTCAAATAAAATGACTCGAAATGAAACTTTTTGACAATACCGAAATTGCTTTTTCTTTAAAATCTAGTTCTCAATTAGAACGTGCCTATTTTTTGTTTAGTATGATTCAAAATCAACCAATGGTAAGAATTGGTAGTGCAGTTACTAATTTTGCATTAAAAGCACATTTACCTATAGAAGGCTTAATTCGTTTTACAGTTTTCGACCATTTCTGTGGTGGTGTAAATGAAGATGATTGTTTGCCAATTATAGATAACATGTACAGTAATGGTAAGGTTCATAGTGTTTTAGATTATTCTGTAGAAGGTAAAGATGAAGAAATAAGTTTTGATGGTGCTTTAGAAAAAATTTTAAAAATCATTAATTTTTGTGAAGAAAAAAAATCTATTCCGTTTGCAGTTTTTAAACCAACAGGTTTTGGACGTTTTGGGTTGTATCAAAAATTATCTGAAGGAGAGCAATTAACACTCGAAGAACAAGAAGAATGGAGTAGAGTTGTAGCACGTTTTCATAAAGTGTGTAAAGTTGCGTTAGAAAAAGATGTTCCTTTGTTAATTGATGCAGAAGAAAGTTGGATGCAGAAAGCTGCAGATGAATTAATTGAAGAGTTAATGGAGCTTTATAACAAAGAAAAAGCGATTATTTTTAACACCTTGCAAATGTATAGACATGATAGAATGGACTATCTAAAAGCACTAGACAAGAAAGCAAAAGAGAAAGGTTTTTATATTGGTATAAAAGTAGTGAGAGGCGCTTATATGGAAAAAGAGCGAGAAAGAGCAGAAGAAAAAGGATATCCATCTCCAATTTGCACAGATAAAAATGCGACAGATATTAATTATGATGCTGCCATAAAATATATGATGGATCAGCCTAAAATGGCCCTTTTTGCAGGTACTCATAATGAAGATAGCTCTTATTTATTGATGAGTTTAGCAAAAAAATATAACATTAAAAAAAATGATAACCGTCTTTGGTTTGGACAATTATTTGGCATGAGTGATCATATCAGTTATAATCTAGCCAACCAAGGCTACAATGTTGCTAAATACTTGCCTTTTGGACCTGTTAGAGATGTAATGCCCTATTTAATAAGAAGAGCAGAAGAAAACACCTCTGTAGCAGGACAAACAAGTAGAGAGTTAAATCTTTTAAAGACTGAAAGAAAGCGTAGAAAATTATAATGAATAGTATCGACGAAATAAAAACGTTACTTTATAGAAATAAGCTGAGACTTGCTCAAGAATTAAAGCAAAGTAAGGAAGCTGTTTCTCTTATAAAAAAAGCGACTCATTCTAGTTTGTCAGAAGAAGAAAAAGAAAAAATTAAAATACAATTATTAGATATTTGCAAAGCAATACCTGCATTAGCTGTTTTCTTATTACCAGGTGGCGCTTTATTATTACCACTTTTAATTAAACTAATTCCAGATATTTTACCATCTGCATTTAAAGAATAATTTTGGTGTTCCCTTATCCTGAAAACATTCAGGATAAGGATCGCACTTTCCATTTTATCTTTTTTCTTTCCTCAAAAAAGGTTGCCATTTCAATTGCTAACGTACATTTTTTGAGAACGAATTTTAAATTATAAATTAGTAAATAATAATTTATCATAGCTAGATAACGAAAATAAATACTCAGAATTCGTTAAAATTGTATTGAATCAACTACTTTTGCACGAAATTTAAGAAATCACGAATGCATCAAATTAGAAATATCGCTATTATAGCCCATGTCGATCACGGAAAAACAACGTTAGTAGACAAGATTATAGATCAAGCAAAAATTTTAGACGATCGTAAAGAACGTAAAGAATTATTGCTAGATAATAATGATTTAGAACGTGAAAGAGGAATTACCATTCTTTCTAAGAACGTTTCAGTAATGTATAAAGGCACAAAAATCAATGTTATTGATACTCCTGGTCACGCCGATTTTGGTGGTGAAGTAGAGCGTGTATTAAAAATGGCTGATGGTGTTTTATTATTGGTAGATGCATTTGAAGGGCCAATGCCACAAACGCGTTTTGTATTGGGTAAAGCTTTAGATTTAGGTTTAACTCCTATTGTTGTAGTAAATAAAGTAGACAAAGAAAACTGTACACCTGACATCGTTCATGAAAAAGTTTTTGATTTAATGTTTGCATTAGAAGCAACTGAAGAACAATTAGATTTTGCGACTGTTTATGGTTCTGCAAAAAACAATTGGATGAGTACTGATTGGAGAGACGAAACAGATAATATTATACCATTATTAGATGCTGTTTTAGAATCAATTCCAGCAACTACTTACAATGAAGGAACTCCACAAATGCAAATTACCTCTTTAGACTTTTCTGCTTTTACAGGTAGAATTGCTATTGGACGTGTTTTCCGTGGAGATTTAGAAGTAGCTAAAGATTACATGTTATGTAAAGCTGACGGTACTACTAAAAAAGTAAGAATTAAAGAATTACACGTATTCGAAGGAATGGGTAAGGTTCAAGTAGATAAAGTACCTTGTGGAGATATTTGTGCTATTACAGGTATTGACGGATTTGAAATTGGTGATACAATTGCTGATTTAGAAAACCCAGAAGCATTGCCAAGAACAGAAATTGATCAGCCTACGATGAGTATGTTGTTCACGATTAATAATTCTCCTTTCTTTGGTAAAGAAGGTAAATTTGTTACTTCTCGTCACATTCGTGATCGTCTGTTTAAAGAATTAGAAAAAAACCTTGCATTAAAAGTAGAGACTACAGACAGTGAAGATAAATTCAACGTTTTTGGACGTGGAGTTTTACATTTATCTGTATTGATTGAAACAATGCGAAGAGAAGGATATGAATTACAAGTGGGTAGACCACAAGTGATTATTAAAATGATTGATGGTAAGAAACACGAGCCAATGGAGACATTGTCTATTGACGTACCTGAAGAAATGGCTTCTAAAGCTATTAATTTAGTATCTCTTAGAAAAGGAGATATGTTAATTATGGAACCTAAAGGAGATTTACAACATTTAGAATTTTCAATTCCTTCTAGAGGTTTAATTGGTTTAAGAAATAGAATTTTAACTGCAACAGCAGGTACTGCTATTATTAACCACAGATTCAGTGAATATGGTCTTTATAAAGGAGACTTTACTGAAGAAGTAAAAGGAGCAATTGTTTCTTCTGCAGCGGGTAAAGCAACTGCTTATGCATTAAACCGTTTACAAGACAGAGGTCGTTTCTTTATTGATGTAAATCAAGAGATTTATATCGGTCAAGTAATTGGAGAAAACAGCAAATCAGATGAGATGGCTGTAAATCTAATTAAAGGAAAGCAATTAACAAACATGCGTAAATCTGGTACAGATGAAGCGATGAAAATTGCACCAAAAGTAGATTTCTCTCTAGAAGAAAATATGGAATACATTAAAGCAGATGAGTATTTAGAAGTTACTCCAGAAAGCTTACGTATGCGTAAGATTGTTTTTAAAGGGTAATCTTATTCTTTAATTGCGAAAAATACATTAGAGAATACTTTAATGTCATTTTAAGGATAAAAGAAATCTGATATAAAATAAAAAAGCTCAAGTTTTAACTTGAGCTTTTTTTATGGCTTAAATTTATCTTAAAGGAACACGTAATATTTTTAGATATTTTAACATATCCTTTATAAAATTTTTACTTTTTTTCCAATTAAATTATTATTTTCAGACAAATTGATTTTTATAGCGACTAATTTTAATGGCACAATAAATTTATTTAAAACTATTCTTGAACAAAATCTTTTTGTGAGGAATAATGTTGAAAAATATTCTTCTTTAACTCCAAGAGAAAAAGAAACTCTTAAATTTATTATCAGAGGATATACTAATCAGCAGATATCTGAGAAAATGCATGTTTCTTCTCACACCATACGAACACACAGAAATCGAATTTGGAAAAAACTGGATGTCAAGCAAATTTCAGAATGCTTGAGCTATCAATACTTTTTTGTTTAACATATAAATTACGCTCTTAAGCGTATTTCAGAATCTAGCACAATACCTTAAATTTGTAGTGAATTATAAATTAAAAATTTTTATTATGAAAAAATTATTAAAATTGAATAGCTTATTAATCCTTTCAGCTATTTTCTTCCTTGCGAGTTGTTCAAAGGAGGACATGCAGGAAAATATGATTGAAACAGGGACTGTCGTAAAAATGAGAAATTTTGCTCAAGAGGATGCGGGGTCTTATCTAGGTAAAACAGGTGAAACAGGTGAAATTAATAGCATATCTAATGAGGTATCGGATAATTTGACATCAACCGTTTTTAAGGTGGTGGACGGGCGAATGGTTCCTTGCGATGATTGCGACATAAATGACTTCGATATTACCCAAGTGTTTCTTTTAAATTCTCAAGCACAGACCTCATTGTATCTTAATGGCTCCACTCCAGATGTAACTCATACATTTACTGGTGAAGATGTTATTGGTATTGATCTAAATTACAAAGGCGCATATGTGCGAATGAGTGATATTGATGTATTTAGCCAATCACAGGACG